>Ga0116227_10001412_pt1 | contig 53329 bp, 40 predicted proteins | sample S1TSphgellanicum_FD_89693 | JGI IMG/M metagenome (GOLD analysis project Ga0116227, IMG submission 89693) | Host-associated microbial communities from peat moss isolated from Minnesota, USA - S1T2_Fb - Sphagnum magellanicum MG | ecosystem: Host-associated > Plants > Peat moss > Unclassified... | reverse complement strand
CTACCGGAAGAACCGACGATTATATAGAGGAGCGTGTTTTCGGAAATTTCCAAAACTTTCGGGAATCAAGGTTCAAAATGTCAGAACCGGGGTTTTGGGTTTTCTCACGTCGGGTAAGGGAGTAAATACCCGGACTGATAACCTGAGGGTACACACGACTGGTTTTGATACTCGCACAACGTCGGTCGGGACCACTGCGCGTTCGAGATGACTGGAGTGACATAACCACAGGTGTCCGAAGGTCACGGGTACCACTAGTTTGATTTAAACTTTTAGTTAGGAATATTTAACTAATAGATCTAAAAATTAGTATTAATAGTTTTTTAAAAATTCTTTTGCATAATCATTTATTTTCAATAGGAGGCATTTAATTAGTGGTCTCTTTGAATGACATTGCCTTCTCTTGAATACTTATGCTTGTGTTTGGGTGCCCTAGAAAAACATCTTTATTAGACAAAGAAACAAAACACTCTTCAAGATGGACAACTATGATCTATTTGTCATAGCATTTTTGGACAAAATTTTCAAAACCTTTTACCATGCAATAGGCAAAAGTGGCATGGACACTAAAGAGAGGTTAAAGAGAGGTCAAAATGGTTCTACTCTGACAAAGCAAAGGAGTTCATGGCTTAGGGAGGAGTGCACATGTGGCCTTTCAATAGAGATTTGAATTGCACCAAAAACATGTTGGACAAAATTAAATCTTTTAAGAGTTTGTCTAATGCTTACACATGCCATATCGCAACTCCAATGAAAGTGGTTTATGTAACATAACATTTGTGATCCTCGGATAACTTGAATCCAATTTTCCAAAGTTAAATTTGGAATGACTACTAGTGGAAATGATAGAAACATTTGAGCAAGACAACCTACATGTGAATTTCCAAAGTGTATTTGCAATTAAATTGCCATAATTTGAACACATGCAATCTATCATATGAAAACATTTACTTATCAAATAAATAAATATACAAATGGGGGAACATATGTTCTCTTCAGAAGCTAGAACCATATGACAATAGTACTAAGTACCAATCAAGCCTTAAGAAGACTTAAAATTTTACAAAAAGAAACATAAATGTATAAATTACCTATATAAATCCAAAGTTTAGGGAAAAAAAGTGACAGCCACTTTGTGAACTCAAAGATTTTAAACATTAGACAATAAACCCGACCAAAAGAAAGTTAAAAAATCTAGAAAGTTACCCTACTTGTATCAAAGAGATTTAATTTGGGTTATCATATGGACCAAGATATATTGTACATACATAGTGGTTCATATCTTGGAGAAAACAAAGTTGTGGACATGGGACTACCAATTTATGAACAATATTGCAAAATTAAAAAAAAACCATTTTGTTTAAAGCAAACCCTAAAAGAAAGAAAAAAAAGAAAAATCTTAGATTGGGTCCATCCAAGTCAAGTACTAAGGTGCCCCATTTGTATATTTATTTATTTGATAAGTAAATGTTTTAAGACGATAGATTGCATGTGTTCAAATTATGGCAATTTAGTTGCAAATACACCTTGGAAATTCACATGTAGATTGTCTTGCTCAAATGTTTCTATCATCTCCACTAGCAGTCATTCCAAATTTAACTTTGGAAAATTGGATTCAAGTTATCCTAGGATTGCAAATGTTATGTCACATAAGCTACTTTCATTGGAGTTGTGATATGGCATGTGTAAGCATTAGACAAACTCTTAAAAGATTAAATTTTGTCCAACATGTATTTGGTGCAATACAAATATCTATTGAAGGGCCACATGCGCACTCCTCCCTAAACCATGAACTCCTTTGCTTTGTCATAGTAGAGTCATTTTGACCTCTCTTTAGTGTCCATGCCACTTTTGCTTATTGCATGGTAAAAGGTTTTGAAAATTTTGTCCAAAAATGCTATGACAAATAGATCATAGTTGTCCATCTTGAAGAGTGTTGTTTCTTTGTCTTTGATTTTTTTGTAAGTGCATTCCTTTCCATTTGTTCAAAAATTTCTTTTAACATGTCATCAACTTTTTTTCTTTTGCTTTGCAATTTCTTTGATCTGATTTGAAGTTTCTCCCATCATCTTTGCTTCCAATTGATCAATCTTCATATGCATTATTATGAGATTGTATCCTCCTTCCAACTTGACATAACATGATAATTATGATCTAAACAACAAATCATTGCCAAAGGTACACACCCTAGTTTGACATTTCCATTCGACTAAAACGTTCTTCACTTTAATGTCCTTTGCCATCTTCAAGGATCTAACTTCACCTTGAATCCTTGCCACCATATGCTTTGGAATTGATGCACGTTTCAAAGGAGAAGGAACAATTTTTTTCTTAGCCCCACCCTTGTTCTCTTTCCTTTTCCCTTTTCCGTTCCAACCTATGGGCAAACTTTTGGGTTACATAGATTGCTAAGAACAATAAAAAAAAAACATTGATTTCTAATTATATTTTGTTCATAGGGAGAATAAGAGGAATCATTAGTTGAAAGCTTCATTGTCCAAGTCTTCAGGTCATGATAATTATTATATAGACAACAAAAGACGATTGGGGGGGCTACTCTTGGAATTGTTTTTTCAAGGTGATGCTAAATTTCAATACAATTTACGAAGCAAGGTGTGGAGGTAGCAATGGGATCTTTAATCCCTTCAAACCTTCATACCCCACCTTCACATTTTCAAATAAATATATACCATATATCTATTTCATACATAATATATGGGTAAATATATGTTAATGAGCCACCACATTATGAAGGTTGCGACCCAAACAAACAAATTTGAAACACTTCAGTAAGGCACACTTGGGATGCAACTAATTTCGTCTACAAATGTGATGAACTAACTTCATTCATAGCTTCCTGGGTTGCAATGACAACTATTACAATCCATATGTTAAGGCCTATAATTTTAAAAGGGCATGATCTTTGCTTGTGACAAGTCCAACTCCACCTATTGTAAGTTCATCTTCATTCAACATTTTTGTGTTCTTGTACTTTTTCACCCACTTTCCATTTGTTATGTATTTTACAATAAGAATGTGCTCAATTGCTCACATGGTTGTTCAAATATATGTGACATAATAATTTCACATTTGTTGTCATTTTGATGTTGTGTCAACCTTTTAGTCAAAGCAAATGTGCAATTGACGTTTATTGCAATAGAAAACTTTACAATGATATAGATTTTTCATTCACTTGAATCCAATACATGGTAATAATTTGCAACTTAAATCTAAAGTGAAAATATAATTGCATGCAACCCAAAAAAAATAAAAATCTTACATGTGACCATAACAACTTTACATGTGACCATAATTTTTATAATTAATGAATCTTATACACACACACACACACACACACACAATTGCATGTAAATGCGTTAGAGTTGCATATTAGGATGTTATGATTGCATGAATTTATGTATTTTTAGATTCATTTTACAAAATTGAACATAACATTATAAAGAATGTATGAAATAAAGCATGTAGAGAATAATTTCAGAATTTCATTTAATTTCCAGTTGTATGTAAAAATTCTAAAACACGTGTGTAAGATATATAATTCTAAGTTTATTTTCTATGGTTGCATGCCAGAAATAAACTTGTGATTTATTTTGTACAATCATATGTATTGTGGTCATGATCATGTGTTTCATTTTTTTTGTGGGGGTGAGAAGTTGGTTGATGCTTTTCTCACTTGCATTATGAAAGTAAGGCTTTTTTTGGGGGTTTTTGTTTTCTGTTTTTGTTTTTTGAGGTGGTTGATGTTCTAGTCACATGTATTATGTTTACAATTGCTTATATGAATTTTCTCCCCCAATAACTACAATTTTGGTTGCATGTGTTATAGTTGATTGTATGAAGGCACCTTATTTCTTTTAAAAGTCCAATAATTGCAATTTAGTTGCTTACTAAAAATGGTCACATTTAAAAATAATAATTATAAGTTTGATACATGTATATAGTAACATGTTTTATATATCATATTGGAGTACATTTTCAAATGATAATGAATTTACATCATATATATATGAGTTTGCAAAGTTTTTCAGTATTAATTTCAAATATTTCTCAGTATAGTACATCCATTGAGCTTGCACTACAATTTCACTTCTTGCACCATTAAAAGTATCACTAAATTTTTTGGCTATCAAAAATTGAAGTTGGAAATTGCATTTGAAGAAGAATCATCACCATGGGTATTTTTCTTTCCATGATGGCAAGCTTAATTCATCTAGATCTTTGGAACAAATCCGACAATTGAGTTGTGCCAACCTACAAATTGACTCTCATTCCATGTGTCATAAGCTCCGAAACTAAAAGAGGCAAACGGTATCAAATGATGTTGGAGAAGTCATGGAACTTCAAGCTTGAAAATCAGTCCTCTTTCTTGAATGGATTGTGCAAAGCAACATCTGAATGGACTTAAAAGCTTATAGAAAACACATTATGGTCCTTTTTTGCAAAGTGGAAGGTCTAGTTACATTATATGCCAGTTTACCTTTGGCATTGGGCACTTGCATTCAAAATGACTTTTTGTGTCAAGTTTGCCCTAGATGCCCCAATATCCTTTTCCCCTTATACTTGGCTTGATAACGATTTGGAGACTTTTTTCACAAAGTGCATTAGATCGAGAAGATGGTGGATGACCAAATGTGGCTAGTCCATTGAATGGGTGTTTTGATTTAGATAAAAATGGATGGTCCATAAGTAAAAACCTTCTATACTCATCAAAGAAAACTTTCTTCAAATAGTTGGAGCACCTTGAATAAGTGATGCATGCATAAAAAAAACATTTAATTTTTCTTTTTGTCTACAACCCTATACAAAAAAAAAAACACAATTTTTAAAGGTAGTTCTTTCAAGACACTTAACAAGATCTTAATTTTCATGACTTCTTCTATTAGGTCCTATGTTACTTTGAATTCTTATAGAAACACAATAGAACTTCAATTGACAATTTTGACACATATTCAAAGGTTGCAATATGGTTAAAGAATGATGTTTTGCAAAAAATGGAAGGCTCAAGTTTCAATAACAACTTCCCATAATGAAATGTAACAAGTTGAATACAAGTATAGACATTGATATTTTTTTGTGTAATGCAATGTGAATATACTTGAACAAAGGCCAAGTCTTAGATAATCATGAATTGTCCCCATGAACATGGCATTAACTTGAAACTAATTAATCATCAACTTTGACATGTTTTGTACACAACAACCTTCATTTTACAACATGTTCAATTCATCAAACAATGGTTGTGTTATGTATGCAAATCTGAAAGTTTTTCATTTGACCTTTACCATGAACAATCAAATTGAGCATAATAAATGCTCTTTTGGTGTTTAATAGTAGGTTATAATTGATCATATGACAAATGGGCCATATTGTGCATTTTGAATTGAATTGTGAATATGGATTCATACCATTAGTTACAAGATTGAACCTCAAATGTCTCAGCTCAATTTCTAGTTTAGACTAATTTTTTTGGAACAATTACCAAATCCTTAATATGATTGACACATATTTCATCACTTGCCTTTGAATGGACACATAACAATTAAGAAATTTTTCTTGCAAATGGTTGGCTATAATTGTAGTATTTGACCACCAATAACATGTCATTTTTTGCCACCTTTATGGTTCAATTATTTTTAATAACCAAGCAGTTTTCACTAGTTACCTAGTCCATAACTTACACATGTCATGAAATTTTAAGGGTGTTAGGAGGGATGTCCTTGGACATCCTTAGCAACATTTTTTTTTTTTTTTGGTTTTTATCAAAAATTATTTTTTTGGTTCACACTTACCTCGTCTTGTCATCCCCCTAGCATTTTTCCAACATTGCCCAGGTTCTTCCCAATGTTGCACAGTATCCCCTATAATCTTTTTGATGTTGCACAACATCTTTTCAATGTTTTTTCGATGCCCTTGTCATCTTTCAACATTTTTTGGGGTCACTTTGAGTTTCCGCAATTATCCTTAGGGTTTCAGACATTGCCCATCAGCCTTCAAAGTTTTTTGGGCTCTGCTCCATGTCTTTCAAAGGTTTTTTTTGTGACACTAACTAGCATCCTTCAACATTTCCCCAACCTTTTTCCAATACTTCCATCCTCCCCCAATGTCCACCCATTGTTTGAAAAAAATTCCCAATGTCCCATGATGTTTTCTTGACATTGCTTGACATCTTCAACATCTCCCTTGTGCTACACAACACCCCATAGCATTCACTCTCAACATCCTCTAACATTTTCCCAATGTTGCCCAACATCCTTAGCATTTTCTTGGCATTGCTCAACACTCCCATTGTCCCGGATGTCATTTCAACATCCCACACATGACTTGAAAAAATAAAAATAATTTTTTTTTCAAGGTCTTTCAACATGTTGTGAATGTTATTCAACATGCTTGACATCTTCCTATCATCCCCGATGTCTTTGGGACACTACATGGTGTTTCCTTGGTGTTGTTTGATAACACCCCATCATCCCTCAATGCCATCCTAGCATTCAACCATTCACTTGAATTTTTTTCCTAACTCCCATGACATCATCATGTCATCCTTGTTATGTTTGATCATCCTCCCATCGTTCTTGTTGTCTGCCAAGTCTGCCCTTGTTGTCTGCTTTTGAGATTGACCAACACATCTTCAAACCAAAAAAAATCGCACCAAACCTAAAAATTACCAAGGACACCTTATTTGGGACATCCCTGAGATTAAAAAACATCATTAGGAATAAGACATACCACAGGTCCCAAACATATCCTTCAGATGTTCCCTAAAAAGAAAAGAAAGAGATGCTGGCAAACTTGTGAGATTCGAAGGACAATTAGGATTAAAAACATAAGAAGAAAAACCCCCAAACACAAAAGAGCTGAAACTTCATTCACACTAAAAGTTGAAACCTTGTTGACATTGATCTGAGTCCCAACAATAAATAAATCTTACCAAAATAATAATAATTTAAAGTTGTGCAATAAAAAGACTGATTGGGTGATTTTTGAGATTTTTTCTATTGAATTTGTCACATTTTTTTCACTAGAAAGTAAAAAATAGAGAAGGAGGTCTGAATTTATTTTATGGATAAGCAAGGGGGGGACCTTTTGTTTCTCCATCTTGTTAGGCAAGTAGGGTTTAGGGCTCATAAAAAAATTGATAAAAAAAAATTTAAAAATAAAAAAAAATAAAAAAAAACCACTGCGCACAGCAGCAGCAAACTACAGGCTACAGAATGTCTAGTAGCATTATCATTATTCTTCAATAGAAATCAGAATAATCATTTTCCCTAGATCAAATGAAATGAGTAATTTGCTGCTTTCTGAGTTTTAGTCAGCATTTTGTCCCTTTAATCTGATACCAACAATTAATCAAATTGCAGACTGTCAAAAATTGACCTCAACAAATCACCAGTAACCCTGAGTCCCCCCACAAATTCATTAATAACTTGCTACTTATTACTGAACCCTAGAAATATTTCTTACACTGAAAACACCCCCAAAACAAATTTAAAAATAAAAAATAAAAAAATTAATTTTTTAATTCACTCTTTGGTCATCTGATGAGAACAGACTCAAGTCATTCAAAATTTGGTCTTATGGTGGGGTGTCTAGTGTCTACTTCTTCAGCCTAACCCAACAAGTTTGATCAAGCCACAACATGTCTGCTAGGAAATTCTATGAAAGATATTAAAAAGCCTCCTCCTCTCCTCTCCCCTGCAGCTCAACAAAATCTCAGCTGGTACAACAACAGCACCACAAGTTTGATGAGTTCCAGGAGGCTCTGCATCTTTTGCCATCAAGTCTAAAGCAAACAGCCAGCCAGCCATGTTGTTGTTCCAAGACTTATTAGTATCTTTGTTGATGCAATTTGTTGGATTTGCACCAACTACCATTTTAATGGAAACATATGGTTTTCTGTGTTCTCTTTGATCTCTGTAAACTCAGCAAATCTCAGCCGTATCCTACCCCACCTAAAGAACCATATCTAGTTAAATTGTGCGAGTATTTTAGGTGTCTTAAATGGCAGAATCGGCAGTGAACAGCTGATTCTGTCATTTCCTACTTTACCCATGGCACTCTACTGCCATTTTCTATGCACAGAGATGGTCCTTCTATGTTATGGAATGTGCCCTTACAGTGCATTCTGCCCTTGTAGATCATGCTTATGACTGAGCCTACTGGCCTCACAAATGTCAGAGAATGTGCCCTTACGGTTGCATTTTGCCCCCTGGTTTGTCCTTAAGGCTTAGACTATCGGCTTAGCCTTAGTGACTTAACAGTGGGTTCTCTATTGCCTAGAGCACTGGTCACTCTCTGAAGCCAAATAAAAATAGCATTTGTTTTAGGTATAAGCCCATAAACCCCAGCTCCACACCGATTTGGCGGGTGTTTCCATATGTGCACATTATCACATGATCTGCTCAATGGCTCGTTGTTGTGATCATATTTTGCTGTTGAATGGAGTCAGATTTGACATGAGCCCAGTTGGAAATGTGTAACTTGGAAATGGGTCCAAAAATATTGAGTTGGAAATGGGTTCAATTTCGTTGGGTCCAATTTTGTTGAGTTTGGAATGGGTTTGATCTTTGTTTAGATGAAAAATGATCCTCCTGATGTAAAAAATGTGTATAACATTTTTGTTTGGTTTTCTTGGTGAAACTATGTTTTTCTACTCACTTGCTATGCTCTCACTTCCACTGTTACACTTATATACCTACCTGCTAATAAGTCTGTTATTATGGCACCCATAATTAGCACAAGTAAGTAAAGAAGTACTTCAAATTCGGTAATTTACACACAGAGGATCTTTGATTGCAAATTCAAGTAAAAATCCGAAACACAGACAGACTACCATGACATGCACATATCTATATCTATATATATATATGATCACATTGCTCAAATTTTCTCCCGCCTTAAAAAAAAAGTACCCATTCTGCGGCAAAATCTTCTGGGTGCTGCAAACTAGTATATAATGAGTACCTATCTAAAAAGTCCATTAAACACAGAGATCATCATGAAATGGTTCAAAATGACCCTGAGTTCACAACTCCCTCTGGCCATTTATAGCTTATTACACTATACAAATATCAAAGGTACTGCAGCAGGTGATGGAAAGAAGAGCATCATGGCTTCAATAACAGTTCCTTTTTTCTCTGGCAATTTCTTTTCAAAAAATGGCGGAAAAATTTGTTGGGTTTCTTAATCACCAAATTTATAATTCGTATGAAAAAATCACCAGATTCCATATTAAGTTCCACTGTTCCAGTGATATTAATCCTGTGCTAAATCTCTTTATTACCCAAGAATGGTGTGAAGAAAAAAAAAAGTTGATATATTAGAGTTATCCGTAAAGTCAGGCGATTAAGGGGCGAGAACGGCCAGTTCCGGCATAACAGGGCATCAAACGCGGAATTGGGAATGAAAATTTTACAAAAGGAAATAACTGGGACCCAAACTAGTTTTTCCACCAATTTTGGTGGTAAACTCAGTTTCATCCTGTCTTTCCTTTTTCTTGAGCGCCTCCATTGCTGCTACATATATTTTCACTGCTCTTACCTGTACAACTACTATAATTACTCTCGAACCTTGTGCATTAAATGCTGAGTTTCAGCATTTCATACCCAGATTTAATATTATTTCCTTACTTTGCGGATACCACTGAAAGAGGTGATAGGGGGTGAAAGCTGAGGAGATAGGGGGTGAAAGAGAGGGTGACTTTACGGACAACTCTAATGTGACGAATAAGTCTCCTTCTCCTTTCCTCAATCTGTCCTCAACAAGGAAGTACGAATTCCCCGCCCCCCACCCCGCCCCCCACAAGAGTTATCAATTTGATGAACTATTAGGCGTAGCATCTGGATCTGTAGGTATTAGGATCTGATGTTTTCCAATTTTGTGGAAGGAAAAAAAAAAAAAAACTATACCACACTTCCTTCAAACAAGGAAGTGCAAAATTCCAGTATTGATTCCCTGAACTATGAGCATCTGTATCAACATTGGAAGCTGATGTTTCCCAATTTTGTGGGAGGAATTTCTTTATAAAGAAACTATACCTTTGACATGCAGAGATTGTTAAACAAATAAAGTAGCAATTTTAATACTGTAGGTATCTGTTAGCAAGAAGACCCTGTGGAGGAGCCATTTATAAGTATGAGATGATCAGCAGTTATTCCAGATCAGGTGAGCTTCAGAGATGTTGCTGATAGGTACCTGTTGAAAAATGACAACATTGGGTGTTGCAAAAAGCAAAAAAAAAACACTCTAGGGATTGAATAAGCTATGTTGAGAATTCATGAATATAAAGCAAATCATAGTGATAAGTTTCAAGTATTCATATGATGCTGTAAAAATTCTAACAACAATGACAAAAAGATGTATGGAATGAAGATGTCCTAAAATCCTTCAGCAGCTGCCTTTGGATCTATACAGGTACATATTCAAAAGGCCCAATTATAGCCTAACAACCCACATGAGGACGGTTCTAGATTTAAACAATCATAAAATCCACTTTCAATAAGAACCCACATCTTTATGGAATGTGTTTAGTTGGAGGGGTCTTAAGAAGGAAGAATAAAAGATCTAAGCAGCAGCTCTAGTTGAGGCTCTAACTTTGTGGCTGGTTTCAAGGGTTCCAACTTGATTCAGTTAAAATTCAAAGCAGTCAGAATTCCTTTCTCTTCACGAATAATCAGCACAAATGAAAATAAGTTAGGTGTCGAGAAGCTCCTTCACATGAGCCTGATGACAAATTGTTTGAATGCCATTATACTCATATAACATGGACGGTGGCCGGTTGGGCTTCAATCAGCTCAGAACACAGTCCTTTTAGTACAGCCATAAAGCCGTTGAATGCTACTAGTACTCCCAACATTGATAGCGGGCTTCAGTTCTGGGCAGCAGAGTAAGCAGGTGACAGGAGCAATAAAAGAGACCCAAGCACAAAAAATGGGAGGGAAGAGTTCATTAGGGCTAGTATGTAGGACTCGTATCATATTATGTACATACCAGATGGGTATCATGTTTTGTAGATTTCAGACTGGTATTGGAGTATTATCATAATGGTGTGATGTATTTTTGAAAAACCGTTGCATATTGATGTTATTTGTAGATGTGAATTAAAATCATCGAATGTCTAAGGTAAATGCATTGTCATGAAAGGCTTCACTGGATTTGAGCCCTTGTGAATGAACATGGAGCCTGAGTGAAAAGGGTGAGAACCTTTGAAGCATCCAATGGGTCGGTCCCTTATCTTGCGTAAAGCATTTTGAACTAGTTCTGTAAATCATTTGACAGCTTGAAGAGAAGAACAACATGAAAATAAAAAAGCACCTGGTGACTACCAATTGTACACTCTGTGAATGCATGCTCAAGCAAGTTCATGGGATTTAAGCCCACTCCAAACAAAAAACAACTTTTTTTCTAAAACGCTTTATGATGATAAACAAGCATATGGAGACTTTGAAACTCATGGTACAAATAACCCTGCAAAAACTCAATTTCCACTTTGCTCATAAAAAGAGTCGTATCTATAACTTATTGCCATGTATGTGCACCGTGAACTTCAAATTTCAACTTTCCAAAATAAAGAACATAACCTGTACTTAGGTTTTTTTGTTTCCTCACAAAATGGTGTCATGTTATTGATTTGCAGTACAAAAGTTTTGACCACCTACCACATTTGCTAATATACCTTACCAAATGTATCATCCACAATTGCAATAGTAGGTCAATACAAGTACATATGTGCTAATTGGTATTGGCACTAGTGGATACGAGACTAGTCTAGTACTTCATATCAAACGTATGTATATTAGAGCATCTCCATCAGTGCTCAGTGTGTCACTGTGGATAAAAAAATTAAATGTCTAAGTTTAGCTGTTTTTTTTGGGCAACCCCACCAATAACTAACTGTAAGTGGAACTGCATATACGTGGGAACTACTAATAGCAAACCACCTGGACCAATATCATGATCGACGAATCAGAAATACTGACCCACACTCAGGTTCAATTTATCACACTCTTTTTTGGAGGTGCACAACTGTGTTGCGCCTTTACTAGCCACGGCAAGGTGCACGAATTTGGTGCAGAAAAACCATTTTCCTGAGCTAAACTGGCATATTTTGACTTTTTCGCAATAAATTTTACTGTCTGGAGTCACATAGTGAGCACCGGTGGGGATGCTCTTAGTTATTGATACCAGTTTCTCATCAGTATACGGGTCCAACATCGAAGTACGAGTAGTGTAGGTTTGTATGGTAAGTAGTGAGAAATGACAATTAACTGGTTTGAATGTTCTACAAACCTAGTAAATGAATGTGTTATTTGGGGATGACGATGTTATGTTCCATTTGGATGGTTTTCCTAAAGTTTTGATCAGGGTTTTTTCTTTTTGGCAATTTTGTGGTTTCAAAAGGTTTTCAAAACTTTCCAATTTTTTCACAATTTGTTTTTCAAATTTACATTGCAAGACCAAAAATTTCCAAATTTTTTTTGTTCCAACTGTGCAAAAATTTGCCCCCAAAAAATTGTTGGTTTGGACCACCAATGCATAGGCCATGACGGGTTGTGATATGCTCCCCCCACATTGCCACTCTTTCAGTTTAAGATGGAATAATAATTAAATTGCAAATTTTGTGTTATAAAGTTCCTAATCTTTAATCATGTTTAAAGAAAAATAGTTTTCAAAATAAAGGGGACATGGGGTGAGGAGGCAAATTCTCAACTTTCAAATGGACTTTTAGTTGTTCACTCAGAAAATTTTATGCTTTCAAACTCTCACTACTAGCCTAAATCCCGCCAATAAATAACTTCCCTAAACTTCAAGAGCCACTGCCCTAAAAGCCTGCTTTTTCAATGTCAAATCTGCGGGGGAAAATAGATGCCTCTGTCAAAAAGAAATTCGACAGACTTGATCAAAAGATTAACCCAAGATGACAACAACAACAACACCAAACAACGGCACTTTATTGATTGTTAATAATACACAAAGCAGCCAGCATTCAGAGCTTTACTTGTTATAACTTTCAAGCATAACCCTAGTTCTCATGATAAGAGGGGCAGACAGATCCACAGACTATAATAATAATAATAATAATGAACTAGGTAACCTGTGAACGGGCAGGTTACCATGAATAGTTGAGGCAGGTGCGTGTGTGAACACTGATTCGATTCTAGCATGTTTGAGGCATGTGAGCATCAATTTGATTCTAGCACGGTCAAGCTGGTTACCAGACATAACCTAGAGTGTTGAGGTTTGAGAGTGGTGGCATTGAAACCCTCTTGCAACTCTCTTGTCTGTTGATGAAAAGTCTTGTAACTAGCTTGTAGATGAACAAATAAACATCTAATGCTCCTCTCAATGGATGAAAATTCATAGCATACGCCCATCTGGATGAAGTATGCAAGAAAAAGAAGAAGGTGGGGAGCTTAAGTTCAAACTTGTTTGCATCAATGAAACACCCAAAGTAAACCTTAAACCCTAAAACCCTGAACACAAAGTGAGAGAGAGAGAGAGAGAGAAGAGTTTACAAAACACACTCTGAACACATCTGAAGCCACCCTGCCAAACTTTGTCATGGATGATTACCTATTTACTCACTAAAATGTAGGAAAACTACACAAAATCACAAAGTACAATAAATTAATTTTTTTTTTACTCATTTGATAATAATAATAATAGGGCAATTAGGAGACCTAGGTCAATAATACAAAGAGAAATGGACAATACCCAAATGTGGATTTCTGACTCTAGAAAATCATGATCACGTATTATTGGGTAACAGGTGATGAGGAAAACATGTTCCGGTTTGGCTCGAGAAACAAATGAAGCAAATAAACTAGGTACTTCTCTAAGCATGGTTTTTCTCTTTTTCAAATATTGGTAGTTTCCAAAGATTTGCAAAAAAAAATTCAAAGTTTTAGCAAAAAAAATCTAATTTACACCAAAAAATCGAAAATTTCCACCCAAAAAAAAACTCCATTATTGTTTTCTTCACAGTGTGAAAATTTGCCTAATTTTATTTTTTAATTAAAAAAATCTGCTTTTAAGAATTTATTTCTAGAGAATTCAAAATAAAATAAGAAGTGGGGGAAATCTCCTATAGGGTGGTGATTTTAGAACCCCAAAAAATGAAAAAATAAATAAAATCTATAAAGCCTGTTTGCTATAGAAATGTGAAGCTCACTAAAGCTCAATTTTCAACATAGAAAAACCTAAAACTTCAATTATGGCTACCACCAAGTCAAAAAACATATTTGTAGCCAAAAAAACAGATTTGTAGCCAGATTGTTGTAGTACTGTACAAGTTATCTTTTGGGGTGCTAAATTCCACACAGTTGCAAATTTAAAAGTATAAGAAATAGTTCCCAAAATCACTAATTTTGTGGCTTTTTTATCCCCAATTTTTTCTTGAAATTGCCACATTTTCTTCATGGGGCAGTCCAAAAGTAGTGAAGGATGTCTGAATTGTTATGGATGAGCATCATTTTTTCATTCATCTTATTCTTGATGATAGCCGTCATCTTGCTATATACAATTGCCACTTGGCCTCTACATTAAAAAAATTAGAAGGAAAATTCACATATAAGTGTTTTTTTGCCTTCCATGGTATTAAGCCATAACTTAGGAAAACAAAAAATATATATGAAGAATAAATCATGAGAAGGGGGGGTTTTTTTTTTCCCCCCAATTTCTTTATAGAAAAAATATGGCGATATTTTTTTCCAAAAAATAGAAAAATTAATTTAGTTTATACTAGGAAAAATACATTTATCCAAAAATTTCCCCAATTTTTTCATCAATAAAATGACAAAATTTGTCCCCCAAAAAAACTCGCTTTTCATGAAAGGAGGCAACAATTCACCCTCAATAAAAATGGTGTTGAATTTTTTTTTAATTTTTAAAGTCAGATGATAAATAATAGTTGAAAGATATTGATCATCAGAATTCTGATCAAGGATTTAATGATGAATTTGAAAAAACATTGGTAATAAAGAATTTTTGATGATGAATTTGAAAAACATTGGTAAGTAAAGAATTTAATGATGAATTTGAAAAACATTTGGTAAATAAAGAATTTTTGATGATGAATTTTAAAAGCATTGGTAATAAAGAATTTAATGATGAATTTGAAAAACATTGATAATAAAGATTTTTTGACGATGAATTTGTCTGAAAAACATTTTTAAATTTAAAGAATTTGATGATGAATTTTGAAAAACATTGGTAGGTAATAAAGAAATTGATCATGAAACTTGATGATGAAATTGGTAGCAAGAATTTGATGATGATAATTTTTTTTGTTTGAAAAATAATTTGCTTGCAATGGGTCACTTTGATTTGATGATGAGCTTGATGTGTGAGGAAGCTACAAAGTGTACTTAAGTTAGTGAAATTGCTGCTGCTGCTGCTGCTGCACACTGCACACTGCACACACACACACACACAGATGCAACAAGTCAATGCTCTTCAACTCCAGTTTCGAGGATTCTTTAGTGATGATCAGCAGAGTTCTGTTGCCAGCATTAATCACCAAGAGCTCTACAGCAATTAAGATTTCTGCTGCTGTTGCTCCAGTGCTGCTGTTGCTGTTGATTTTGTCCTCCTCCCCAGCTCTCTCTCCATAGCCAAGTTCTCTCTGTTGTTTCTCTACTTTTTTTCCCCCCCCCTTATCATCGTCATCATCATCATCATGATCAACAACTTCCCCCCTCTGTCCATGGAGAGCAGCAGACAAGTACTACTACTACTACTACTACTTGCAGCAAAAGTTGGTCACTATGGAAGTAGAAGTAGTGATGGTGGTGGTGATTGTGGCCTTAGAGACCAATGCAGAACTCGGTTTGAAAGCTTTGGGTGGTGGTCTTTAAGATACAAGAAAAAGAAGAAGCGAGGGACAAGAAAAAGGGAAACTTGTACAACAACAACACTAGTAGGCCATCATCTTGGAAAGCTTCCATCTTTCTTGACTTGAGCTCCATGTTGTGATGAAATTCATACATGGGTGAGAATTTGTTATCAGAAAATCACAAGATCGGTTGTCTCAAATCTGCATTGATTCAATCATCGGGGATGCAGCATTTTCTGTTCAATCAAAACTGTACTTGGAAATTCAGCAGAAATGTTAGATAGAAAGCAGAATTTTTTTTTACTAGCGATTGTTTTTTAGGCACATTCTTACTCCTTTGAATCTGTTTTCTGGATGCATTTTATGGGTTGAATGATGCTTGCTTAATTTTTCAAGGTTTTGTAGATTGAGATTTTTTTTTTTCCTGGAGCACAAAAATCAGTGATTTTGAGAGTTTCTGTATTTTTAACTGTGCAATTTTCTTTCTTGCTGCCTCAGACATTGGGATTGTGATTGAAGGGACACCGCGCGAGAGAGAGGGAGAGAGATGTTTTCTTCTTCCACCATGGATACATAGCTTCTTCCTAAAAGCTTGGAGAACTTCAACTGTTTTTCTCAGTGTTTGAATCAAAGCTTAATATGCTGGAGATGAAGAGAGAGAGAATTTTTTTCTGGTCCATCTGTCTGTCAACTCCATGACAGTTTGTGGAAGAGGACAAATGTAAAGAGAGAGAGTTACACCTATGCAACTGCTCCTCAGTCCTGGTAAACCACTTTGCAAATTTAACCAGCTTGAAAATCTGCTTGTTTTGTAGACTCTGCAGCTGCTAATGCAAAATTGTTTTAAGAATATGCAAGGTGAGGTTTCTTCAGTCTTCTCATCAAGATTCCAGTAGTTTTTTCTATACATGAGTGGGTTTGCAAAATCATGTTGTCAGCAAGCTTGCAACAGGTTTGTGGCCATGAGAACCATGTCCATAGGATTAACTGTAGTAGTACCAAAGGATTCAAGCACTGGACTCATTGAGTGAAAGAATACCTGGAAGAGCTTGGGAATCTGAGAATGAGAGAACTTTTATAGAGAACTAAGATCCCAAGACATAGTATTATGATCTTTGTCAAGCAACGCATTCCTTGTGCATGGAAAAGCTTGGAACATAAGCTCTCTTGTTTCATACTTTCACAAGTTTCTCTTTGCAATATATGATCTTGCCAAATCTTTTGTTCTCTAGAGCTCCAAAAGATTGGGCAACTACCCAATTGTCTCTCTTGTTCAGGTTCAGATTCTTCATCATTTGCAAGCACCAGTAATGTTAAACTGATGATTTGTGATTTTGTTTTTCTCCCTTTTATTGGGTGCAGGTGGAAGTTTTTGTCACAGTTTTGATGAAAGCATGAAACTTTGATTACAGCACTTTTACGTGCTTGTGGTGTGTACAGTACCTACCATGTGCCAGAGTTCAGGAAGCTCTTGAGTACTGAAGTTTGGCATAATGGGAGGATGTCAGCAAGCTCAAGAACTTGCCGATCCAGAGAACAAGCATACAGCTACAGGGGTGGTGGCAGTCTCCAGGGGCTGCTGCTGTTTTGGATGTGGAACAAGCTTCCAGCTGATATGGTTTCTCATGTTTCTCTTCACCTTTCAGACAGCTTTGAAAACAATTCTAGGAGCATCAGCAACTGTTGATATCATCCCAGCTGCAACCACAAAGCCCACCACCATACATCATCATCAGCTTCAAGATTTTGCCCTTGAAGCTGGGATCATCAAGCACCGTGACAACGATGACAACACACAGCTGGAAAGAGTTTTTGAAGTCACCAAACCGATTGAGATTCCTCCAGGCAGCAAACAAAGCTGCTCTCACGTGCTGCTACAACATCAGTTTGCAAACACCATGTCAGACCCACCAACTGTAACCCAGTACTGGCCAGCTGCCGAAAGATGTGGAGATGATTGGAGCAAAGTGGTTCTCCGATGGCATGCCACATCCAAGGGAAGACAATATGACCGGATCTCTGCAGTTTGGTTGGGAGGGGTGGAGATTTTTCGAACATGTACAGCAGAGCCAACCATACATGGCATTACATGGGAAGTGGAGAAAGACATCACCAGATACTCCTCCCTCTTGAAGAAACCACAAACAGTGATGGTAGAGTTGGCAAATGTGGTCGATGCAACATACACTGGGATCTACAATGTGACACTTACAGCACATTTTTACACCAGAGGAGGCAGTCAATGGGCAGCAGCAGATTCATCCACCCGACAAGAAAGTCTATTCACCTATGGTGGACTAGTGGCAGACATGATCATACCCATCACAGTTCGCTCTCCAAGTCTTCAACATGGCTACTGGTTCCAGCTACAAAATGAATCTGACATCCAATCTGCAAAGCTTGTTATCCCCAGGAATGCTTACAAAGCTGTGCTTGAGATTTGTGTGTCCTTTCACGGTAAGGATGAATTCTGGTACACCAATCCCCCTGAGGTTTGGATCGCAGCCAACAATGCAACAACCGAAAATGTGCCTGGCAATGGAAGCTTTCGAGAAGTTGTGGTTTTCATTGATGGAGTTTTGGTTGCAGCCGTGTTTCCTTTTCCTGTGCTCTACACTGGAGGCATTGATCCCAACTTCTATCGTCCAGTCTCGGCAATTGGGTCATTCAACCTGCCATCTTATGATGCTGACATTACCCCTTTCCTTGGAAAATTGGTGGATGGCAAGAAGCACATGTTCTCAATGACAGTCACAAATGCTTTGCAAATGTGGCTTTTGGGTGCCAATCTCCATCTTTGGCTTGACAAATCCCGAGAACAAACAAGAGGTGCTCTCTTACAGTACCTTGCTCCTGCTCTCACTTCAACACTCAAATGTGGTGATGATTTCATACTAGGCACATCCTCCTTGGATGGATCCTTCCTCACTGAAGCTTTCAGAACCATTTCCTGCAAGGGCTATATCGAATCCTCATTCGGCAACTTGACCTCAACTGCTTCCTACACTTTCAGATTCTCCAATTTGCTGGTATATAAAGACAATGCAAACTCAATCTTCATACAGCAGCACACAAAAACCGACAGCAAAGTGGTAGTGAATTCTCCATTGAAAGATGTTGGGTTCGAGCACAGCTCGTATCATTTCCCTTTGACACAAGTGGTGTATCAACTTCCGCAATCAGATGGGTGTGTGATCATCAATGCGAGTACCGATCATTCATGGGAACAAGAACAACAGCAATCCTGGCACTCGATCCCCCTTGTTGTAAGCCCGGGACATGATCGGAGAAGCAGCTCTGCAAGCTCATCAAGCTCCTCATTCAATTCTCTCAAAAACAAGCAGAAGTCGAAGGGCCAGTTCACCATTCCCTCTCCCCAAGGTATGGTTAGTGGACAAGCTACAACTCAACAGGATTATGTTTATCAAAGTAGTGAGGGGTGTTATTTCCGCAAGTTGGGTGTTGAAAACTACTCTTTTCTGTATGATCTTTTTGATAGACAGTGTATCAGTTTAGCATAAAGACTTTCTGTCTTGGACCCGTTATCATCATCATCATCATCATCATAGAATCAATCATCTTAAGATTTGTACAAGATACTTACGCAAAACTCAATTCTTTTCAGCTCTCTCATCATCATCCCCCCGACCTTGTGGTGGGGAGTTTGATGAGTCTGATACAATTTATAAGCTTTGGTTTTAACAAAAGTTTAGTTGTGAAATTGCATGAGTATCTCCTAGCTACTTGCGGGTGTGAGTGGGTTGGTATCAGTGTTGGGCAGTTCTCTCTTCTTCTTCTTCTTCTTCTTCTTTTCCAAAGAAAGAACCCAAAACAGAGAGAACCGTCGGGTGAGGTAATGAACCCAAAACAGAGAGAACCGTTGGGGTGAGGTTTGGGTATATATGGACCCTTGACTGGTGTTTCTTGAATAAATCAAAGAACCGGTTGGGACCCTTGACTGGTGGTTTATCCATAACCTTAACTAGTGGGTCCTTGTGCCATTGGCCCAAGTATATTGACCTTGTTGTATACTAAGTTCACTTCATCCTAATACTATTCTGATCAACATTGGCTTAACTTTAGAGTTCTTTAATGGAAGAACTAGAAAACTCATTTGTGAAAAAACCATTCTTCAAATTTTAACAAAAACTTTAGTCTATGTTGCAATTCTTCAAATTATTGTTCAAACATTTGGAGTTTGAATACCATATATGGTTTTAAAATGCAATTTAATCCACATAAGTTACAACCATAAAATGATTAGCATGGTCAATTGTTGGTCATTAGAATGTTTTCTTATGATCGTGTAAACATGAGACAAGCTTGATGCTAAAAAATGAACACAATAACATGAGCACAATAACACAATAACAAGTGTAATTATTATTTATGTTTTACATGACATTTTCATATTATAAACTAAGTTGCGAATTGTAAGATTGTGAAATTGTGAGGACAAAAATGTTGTTAATTTTGTGTAATGCATTTACACAATAATGTTTTTAATATATCATTGTAGCAATTTGGATAAATTTGAAATTAATATGTAGCACTCAAACAATGCTTTTATAATAATGTAATTATTGCTTCTAAGCATTATTTAAATGAGGTAGATAATCTTAATTTGTCACATCGACCTTAAGGATTGACCTAAAGACTACCTAAATGAGCACATTGTGGCTCATGTTTCTATCAACATTTTCTTTTGGACAAAAAAAATTCACCACTCAACTAATCATTTTGGGGACAATTTTGGACAAATCTGATTTTCAACTATAATTTTGATTAAATGTTTTGTTTTGTTGAAATAAATCACCAAATCTTTGACCTCACAAAAATAAAATCACTATGTTTGCAACAACTTGTATTAAAAGTCTTCTTTTTCCAATTTACACTAGTGGGCCCTTGTGTTGTTTGTCCAATTGTGATTATCTTCAAGGCTCTAAGGGATAGAACTTTTCAAAAAACCTCTTCAAGGCTTAAGGAGATATAATGTGAAAGGTGATAACACACAAAAGGGTACATAGGATTGCCCATGGGAAATTTGCCATGCATTTTCCATGTCATGTGAAAGGTAAACAAAAGAGCCAATATGATGAAGAGACATTGATTGGTTGAAATGTTGATATAGCATTCTTGGCCAAAGTGTTACAAACCAATTTTTGTAATTTTAATTAATTTTCAATAATGAAAATTTTCATTTTAAATTTAATAAATTTTGCTCTGTTGGTTTGAAAATCGCAAAACAACCATTATGCACATCGCCTTGTCAGAGTTTTCTAAGGATACCAAAAGCAAAACAAGAGGCCCCACGGTTCGAGAGGGTTAAGGCGTGGTCACAAATTATTTTATTTTTTTAAAAAGCATTTATTCTTAGTATATTAATATATAGATGTTATACTTACAATTTGTTGTAGTATTTCACAATGATGGTGATATAAAATTGATTAAAAAAAAAAGCTAATACATATATGATGATCACATTATCTATACATATCAAACTAATTATACACTATAATTTGTCACCTTGGATAATGTGTCAATTATTGTGACACAATATATGTACATAAATATATATAATTGAATAATATCACGTAAACTAGGGTCCAAGAACTTTGAAAGTATTGGTTTATATCTAATTCAAATATTGATGGAATGTGTAGTCATGGTTTCATAAAGCAATTAAAAATGAACAATTGTTTTCTTAAAGGGGGCGGGGAGGGGAGGAGCTAAAGGGGACATTAGAATTTTGTTCTTTTGTGTGCAACTTAATAATGGTTGTAACCATTCTCATAGAATTTTTTCTTGAAAACCTCCCTTGCATGGATTGTGTAAATACTAAAACCCCATTAAATTGAAGATTATGTAAGTGAACTTTTCCATGACATGTTATAGTAGGCATATGAGATTGGGCAGTTGATTGAACAAATTGTCCTTATGCAAAGGAGTAATGTATGGATAAAACAATATTAAATTAGTGAAATTTCTAGTGCCAATAACTTGTACACCTCTCTTATTTGTATTTCCAAAGTTTTAATGTTTAACTTGTTTGGAAAGTGCAATGTTTTGAATAGGAGGTAATAAATTAATTTATATTAGGCCATACAATATTCTTTAACATCTCTAAAAAGGATTTTTGCATTTGATAGATGGTATAATTGTGTGTGTGTGCGTGAGACTAAATAACAAAAGGGGGACACTATTTGCATTAAAATTTTACACTCTTTGAATCAAAAAAATTATTGTTTGGGGAAATATTTGAAAAAATCAATTTTCTCACCTTATTATGATCTAATTTTCTAATATGAACATAATTAAGCCAACCTACAAATTTTGATATTCTATATTTATTTAAATTTGTACTTTTAATGCTTGAAGTTTTGTGGAATGATGAGGATGCAATTGAACATGGTAAAAGAATGTGGCAAGATTACTATTTTATTCAACATGTACCATATGTACTTATCATATTTCTCAACTATGTAATGGGAGGTGGTAGAACAAAATACTCATATAAAGTGTAATTTGGGTTCCACGTTACTTCGCACTACTAGTGACAATGATTTAATTTTTTTTGTGGACATAATAATTTTTTTGTGATCAATTTTGTCTTTTCAAAAGATAAAATTCTATAAATTTCAATATATATCATTTTGTTTCATTAAAAAAAAAAATCATTCTTGTGAACGAAAGTCTGATTCATTAAATAAGTTCACAACAAGATACAAAGAGACAAAAATATTGAAAGGGTGCAAAACAAACAACAAAAAATAATTTTAAAATGAAATTTGATCTATGATGAATTATAATTTGGAATGGTTTTAGAATTGTCATAGTGATGATCACAAAAATCCCATCCTACATAAACTAGTTCCAATGAAACATTGTCATTGGAATTTTTAATAGAATGATTGAATTATCAATGGTGTGAAGGGTTCCTTCACTTCACATCTAACTATTAGTTCATTTATCAATACTTGTTCATTTACTAATTAAATTTACTGACAACTAATACCTAAAATCTTTACTCAAGTTATGTTATATTATTTTTATTTTTAATACCAAGGATTTAATGCATATGGGTGCAAATAGGATAATATGAAACACACCAACCCCCTTAGGTGATTGCTTATTGGGTGTTTATTTTGGAATATTTTGAACAATCTTCTTTTTAAATCTTGAAATTTTTCATCACATTATTATGTTATGGTTTACATTTTTAAAAATTGCTAAAAATATGTCATTTAAAAAAAAAATCAAGTCCATTTACAAGTCTTTATGTTTTTGGGTATTTTTCATTCATTAAACTGATTTCAAACTTTTAAAAAATATATACCAATACATTGCAAATAACATTATGTAAAGGCAATTCCATTTGAAGTTCTTTTTTTCCCTAAAATGTTAAATACACAAAACCAAGCATTGGTTACACTTATTGTGGTAGATGTCAATTTGATTACACCTATACCTTATATTAATTATATTATATTTTAAAATAAACATAATCTTATTTGAAAAATTAGATTACAATTTTTACCCAACAACCAATATATGGGACCTTATGTTTTTATTCACATATCTTTTAAATCCAAAGAAGAGTACATCCCTCTTGAATAGTCAAACTTGGGAAATAATTCAACTTCCTAATAACTACATGTAACCTCCATTTGCAAATTTGAATATCAAAATCCAGCTGAATTGTATGGGTTTTTTCAACTTCCCTAGAGTTATATGCAATTTAAACTTTGTAAATCTAAACATCAAAATCAAAATAGGTTATATGCAATATATCCCCTCAATGTTACAAATTAGGAATTTCTTTTCATATTCACATCAGTATTGCATATTCTTATTGAATAAATTTGTTATTTGAACTAAAATTTCATCATTTGTCTCCAATTTTGTTTTAGTAATTTGTTATAAGTTATATTGTTGGTCCTACTTTGAAATTTCTTCACATTGTACTTTGCACAATATTGGCTTCATGGTTGTATATAGAAGGCCATCACTGGTGGGAGATCAATATGTTAATTTTGGGCTTTGAAATAGAAATTGGCGAAAGCATCCAATCCTATGGAAATGAAAAATCTTTAAGTAGCTTGTCAAATCTTTGACAATAAGGTTTCATGCAAGTTTAGAAAGAGTTTTCATGAACATTTTCTTTTCATCCATAATATGTGATAAACTGGGCTTCACACCAAAAAAAATGGGAACAAATGTTTCAACTTTTCATTATCTAATCTCAAAGTTGGGTGGTTTGTTTTTGGTGCAAAAGTTTGGGCAAAAACGGAATGAATTTTAGGCATTGGGTAACATGTAAAACAAACATTTTTGAAAATTTTGAAGAACATTCATGTAATCTAGAAGATGAAGTCAACTTGGTGAATTGGCATATATAGCATTGGCAACTTGAAATTGGTGATATGGAGTTGATAATTTGGCAACATGGTGATTTGGACTTGGAGACTTAACAAGGTGGTAAAGTGGATGTGTACTTAGCCTTTTGGCAAAGTGGAAATTGAAAAATAATAAACATCAACTTGGTAAATTAAGAAAACTCAACTTTAATGAATAGTGATGCAAATGATATTCCCTAAAATGTCATACAACATTTGGTCTTTCCAAAATTTGCTAAAAAACTCATCTAAAAATGAAGGTCTAGAACAATAAAAAAGAATGTTAACTATCCAACTTTCTATCAAGGTGGTATATTGGATATGCATTCCATACTCCATTGGATTGAAAGGAAGATTTTCTCATTTGAAGGGCAACCATAGTTTCATGAAAAGAGGTGGACAAAAATCGCCAAAAACTGCACTACAACACAATTGGGATATGGTGTACAAATAAAGTCTTTTGTTGAGGTTGGTAAATATTCAAGTGTCTTTCTTTTAAGGAGTAGAAAAATCTCATTTAATGCTTGATTCTTTATTTATTTTGTTGAATAATTTTCTTGTCATTTTTCAATGTACTACAACAAAATTGGGAAATCTTTTTCATTTTTTTCACATGAACATTAGTCCCAAAAATCTTTAGTTGTCCAAGTCGAGTAAACCACATGAATAAAATTGGGTGATTTCCACCCAATACTAGTTTTTCTTGCATCTAGAGAATTTTCTTTGTTATTAATTCTTTTACAATCCTATCATTTTTCATTGTCATGTCTAAATGTTTTTTAGATTGTTATTGAAGAATGTTCATGTTCAATTTAATAGAATTTTGAGTTGTGGATCAATAGGATGGTGAGCAACTTGAATGTCACACAACATTTTTTTTTTCCAAAAATTGCAAAAACTTTTCATTTAACAAGGAGTGGTAGATCAATACAAAGAATGTCAATTATCCAACAATCTATCAAGGTGGTGCATTTGATAAATGTCCCATACCCCACCAAATTGAAAAGAAAATTTTCAATCTAAAGAAAAACCATAACTTCACAAAAAAAAAGGTTGAATTTTTAAATTTTAAAATGAAAATATGAGTAAAAGCACATTATGATGACCTTTTTTGGTGCACTTCAAGGTTTAATATTATAATACATATAATATAATTGTTCCAAAATCATGGTACATTTAATTTTGGGAATCAATTTTGGTTTTTGGGCCTTACAATATTTATTTGTACAAATTTCATATTATATAATATTATTTTAAAATTAATAATAAATTTCATTATCTATATTGAAAGATCTATGAGTATATTTATAATATATGTTGACATAATATGGCCATAATCTTGTTTTGACAACACTAACTTTAAGGTTTCATAAGTCATTAAAATAATCAATGTCAATGGAATTAAAAACTTGGTCCATTTAGCTATACTTGTCATCTTCTATGTGGATATGGATATTTCTCAAATTTTCAATTTACCACACATTTATCACATTTATGTTAAAAAAACTCATTTTTTGAGATGGAAATTTTCAAATTAATCACAATCATTATTCAAATTATGTGAAATGACATGGTTCAATATACCTTCAACTTTTATAAAGATTAAAAATTATTTAAATTTTTTTTGAAATATATTTGTGTTTTTTAATACATAGGTACACTACATTCATTTCCACAAATATATTCCAATTTCTCACTTTATACAATGAAATGAAATAGTTTCTTTTCTAAACTTTTGCCTATGTTATATTCTAACATTATATGCAAAAATATTATGAAAATCTTTCAAAAGTTTGAGGTGGGGTACACTCAAACATGCACATCTTGGGAAAATAGTACAATGTGACACCCCAGAGGGGGGTCACCGTATTGTGCTTTCACGCATACTAAAATTTATATGGACAAAATAAGGGTATAAGGGGTTACATAATGCACCAAGATTCAACCAACTTTGGTTTGGATATACTACCAATAATGGATAATATTTTTATTTGTCTTCATTGGGAATTTAGATCATGTTTAAATGATTGGATTTTGAAAACATTCTCCAACAAGGAATGGTTCACTATGATTGAAAGGTAGAAATGGAGAATAATGTATCAATGTCCACCCATATAACAATCAACAATTGTTGACAAATATTATTTTTAACAATCTCTTGAACAATGTGAACATGTTCACATGAAGCCTAATTGAAAAAAACATGTTCACATGTCAATAACATTACATGTTGAAATAAAATTGATATATGAATGAATTTTGGCCAAAGGGTAATAATGATATGATGCAATTTAACATGTAACAAATCCTCCTTATTTGGACCAAGATAAGGGAAAAAAATTCTCCAAATGTTTTTCAAGTGCAAGATACAAATTCATTCCTATATGGAATTGAGACACAAATGGACACAAAGATTACAAAATTCATTGTTCCATTCCATTCAAAATAGTTTTCAACCACCATTATCTATTTTGGTAGGGCTAGATGACATGGAACCTAAACTCATTTACCCTATGCTAGCTATGATTAACATTGTCACTAAATGGATCTTGATTAGTTAATGAAATGGTATTTTATCTAATGAATACTTACTATGTTTTCACCATCTACCATTTCTTCTTTGCATGTGTTACCTACATTTCCATTGTTAAAACCATATGCATTGATTTTTAGGTGCCATGGGTGCCTATCAACATTTTTTAGAAAGACAACAATAATTTTAGATATGTTATTGCAATGCTTATTGATATATGGCATTGTTTGCATGTACCTTTTCCATGATGTGATGATGTGGATTGTATGCTACGACATTTAGTTGTTGCAATGATTTTATTTGCAAAAATCTGATTTGTTCTTGGTCATGGCTGAAAATAAGTTAAAAATTAACTATTTTCATTTTGTTGATCATTTGTCAATGCCTTGTTGATAGTCATAGCAAAAGATATTCTTGGTGGAAATTGTCATTTTAAAAATGTTGTTTCCAAATATCTTGGCAATATAGCCATGCATGGGATTAAAACATGATTCTTGTGTTGTTGCTTGCAATCATTTAACATCAAGGACATGTATGACCTTGGGTCCATTCATCATCTCCTTGTCAACGGAGTAACAAATAACTTACAAAATGCATTAGTTGATTTTTTTGCCAAAAATATGGAAATGTCACCCATAATATCTTATTTTCATGGACAATATAAATTTTTTGGATAAAATGCCTTGCAATTGAACAAATTAATTTTTTTAAATTAAATAATCCTAGTTTACATTGTAAAAATTTGAATAAACAACCAGTGCAATTAATAGGTCGAAATCGTTACACATGAGGCCAAACTGGTAAATGGTTAGAAACCATTGGTACCCATTGAGAATGAAAACTTTCAATTTGACATAACATGCATTGATATATATCATGTTCTATTTGAAATTTGGTTAAGGTTTTGGGATTCCATTTGTAAGTATTGAGATATGGCATCCTTGAATATAACAACCTTCCATTACACATGAATTAAGACTTGAAAGGAATTCAAAGTTTTACATATTTTGTATTTTTTTAGGAAGTTGAAAGCTCTAAATGTTGAAATTCACTTTAATGCCTATTGCATTCATGTAAACTCTTAAAATTGTTATTATAAGATGTCATTGTTCATTAGAATGTTTTTTTAAAGATTGGGATTCATCAATTCTTGTTTTCTTTTATGAAATTTGAAGGCTTGGAAGGTTAAAACTGATTTTAATCTTATTGAAAATAATTAGTTGATCATTGTTTTTAATATTAAACTCCAAGAACATTAATCATGCCAACAATTTGAAAGCCTTATGAATTTTAAGAATGAAGGCATATTTGAATTTTCGTCTTTCTAACACCCAAAATCACTATGTTATTCACAAAGTTTTGATATGGTTGGTTAATGATGTATCATATAGTGATAAATTATAAAATAATAAAAGTTATTGCATTTCATTTGATTTTTTGAAACAAGCTTTCTTTGAGAAAAATGACATGGGTAATTAAATAGAAATGAAATTGATTTTGAATCAATTGACCTAAGTTATCAACTTGCTCAATATTTTTTGACTTTCTTTCAAATAATCATGTTGACTAATTCCTTTTCATTACAAGTTGATTTTTTAATATTGTGATTGGTTGGTGTTGTAAATGTATGTCCATATAATCTTATCTAAAAGCTTAATGTTTTTAAGTTTTAATTTAAAATCAAACTCTAAACCCTATGCTTGCCAAACCCATCCATTGGTGGTGCCTCATGAAATTAACAAACATTTTCATTCTAGATTACTTGAAAGAAACTTCCAAAGCATTTAGCTTGTAATCACTTTCAATACACATGTATGGTGATGTCATATGCATGATGTTGGAGAAATCCATTTCTTTGTAAACTCATCAAGGGTCTAAACTAACTCCATTGTTTTCAAAACTCTTTTTTCAAGCAACAACTTTCTTTGCATTAATTTTTTTTAAAAATTAAAATTGAAAATTTTATGTCTTTGAAATTGTTCTAGTGTTCTCCATTCTAATTTTTTAATTATTCGAATATTTTAATATTTAAAGTTGTGTATTTTAATCATTTTATTCTTGTTTTTAAAATTTTCTATGCTTTGGGTTTTCAATTTTCATTAATTTGAGTTCCACTTTCATCCATAATGTGCTCATCTTGAACACCAAACGATTTGAGAAAAAGTTTGTTTCACACCCTATTGTAATGTACTTTTCTTCATTTCTTGTTTGATGATTGATCAAGTTTGTTGCAACAAACTCGCTTGTCACAATTTTCTCTCTTCCCACATTCTTTGAACAATCTTTCACAATTGGTGATGGAACCCACCACATTGAGTTGGATGGATGCTCCTCATAGCATGGGTGTATGTGCCTATTTTTTTTCAATCCTTTTTTTTTGTCACACAATGCCATTAGATTCATTAAGTTCAATAGAGAAAACTAGCACATTAATAAATTAATCCTTTTTCAAGCTCTTTGATTGATCAATAAACAATCAAGATTTCATTGCATCATATTCAACATAAAAGATTACATTAATAATCATTTTTTAGGCTCTTTGATAAATCAAGAATTCCATTGCATTAGATTCAACAAAAAAATTTGCATCAACAATATTTTTTTAGGCTCTTTGATCAATCAATAATTCCATTGCATCATAATCACCATAAAATAGTGCATTGATAATCTTTTCCCAAGCTTTTTGACCAATCAAAAATTGCACTATATCAAATTCAATAGAAAAAATTACATTGATAATCTTTTCTCAAGCTCATTAATCAATCAAGAATTCCAATTGCATCATATTCAATAGAAAAAGAGTGCATTGACTATCCTTTTTGAAGCTCTTTGATCAATCGATGAACAATCAAAAATTCCTTTTGGATCTAATTCGACAAAAAAGATTTGCATTGATAATCATTTTTCAACATCTTTGATCAATCAAATGAACAATCGACAAATTGTTTTGAAACTGAAAATCTTTTCATCTCCTTTTGTTTTGCAATCTTTTGTACAAATTTGTGTTTCCAATATTCATGGCTGGTGTAGACGACCATCATTGGAATGGAATATGCAGAAGGTGTGATTCTTGGTGCTGATTCTCGCACCACAACCGGTAAGGGAAATGTTGTTGGTATCAAGCATGTGAAATTTCATTTTATTTTTCCTTGTTAAAAAATCAATGAACATATCAAAAATATAAGAAATTTAAATAGGCCTAGCATTGAATTCAATGATAATCAATTTGAAGTTCTACTCTTTTAGTTTGGATTTGTTTCTTAGATATGTAAATGGGTTTTGATAATTGAATTGAATTTTCACAGGATTGTATGTTGCAAATCGTGCATCGGATAAAATCACTCAACTCACTGACAATGTCTATGTTTGTCGATCAGGCTCAGTATGTAACTTTCAAAGGTCAAGCTTGGAACAAATGGGTTTCTACAAAGATTTTCTTGAACAAAAAAGAACGACTTGTTTTCAAAAATTCATGAACTTGGAGGGTTAGATAATTGAGTATGTGATGCATTTTGGTTATGGTTATGGCAGGCAGCAGATTCACAAGTGGTGTCTGATTATGTGCGCTACTTCTTGAATCAACACACGTAACATTCAACCTCTTCATTCATTTAATTTGAAAAGCTGAAGCAAATATATCCATGTGTCGTCTATATGTTTTAAGTGCACATTCTACAAAACTACTACACAAAGGACACACACATGTTGATGTAATAATACTTGTGTTTTATGTTTTGTTTTGTAGAATTCAAATCGGCAAAGCTGCATCAGTGAAAACTGCAGCAACTCTTGTGAGGGAGCTTTCATATCAAAATAAGGTCTAATCCTTTAATTCCTACTTTTTATGAAAGTAATGCAGAATTGATTTGATTGATGAATGATCTCGATCTCGGGCTTACTAGTGAGATGCTTTGGGGTCACATGTCTAGTCATTTCTAGAGACAGGGTTGATCGTGGCAGGCTGGGACACACATGAAGGTGGTAGTGTCTATGGTGTTCCTTTGGGCGGAACAATGTTACGCCTCCCATTTGCCACTGGAGGTTTTTTTTTTTCTTCACCCATTCTTTGATTTCATTTGCTTAGTGTTTTGGGTTTTTAACCTTGTTTTTTTTTTAATATAGTTTAAGGTACATTTGAAAGAAAAATAAAATCTAACAATATCACTCAAGAAAGATTCAAAATTGGTCATAATTATTGTTGCAAATGTAGCAACTACTTTAGTTTTTTGTGATTAATTGTGAAGAATTGGCTTGTCATCATTCTATTGCAAAGCAACATAGGGGATTGTTAATATTCTTGGTATATGGACAAATTGTTACAATTGTTAATTGGTTAATCTAAAACTTGGAAGCATGTTGTGGGTTATAGGGTCTGGATGTAGTTATTTATATGGCTTTCTAGACCAAGCTTGGCAACCCAACATGAGTAGAGAAGATGCTGAGGTACAACTAACTTAAATATGTGTAGTAACAAGAATGGATTATTAAGAGCCCTAATAATAACTATGGGCAATAGGTATGAAAAAATTAAGGCATTACATATGGGAAATTCACACACATTTGTAGAAAAAAATGAAAAAAATGTGATAACATCTTGTTATGATATCTAAAACAAAAGTATCATCAAAATATTTTGATGGAATGCATTGTAGGTTATGCTACCAAGGTGGGATAATTGGGGGTAAAAAAATGCATTTGGTGCAGAAATTGGTGGTGAAAGCAATTGCCTTGGCTATTGCTCGTGATGGTGCTAGTGGTGGTGTTGTTCGAACAATAAATGTAAGTTATTTCTCTTTCTATGTTGATGTGTATGTGTGCAAATAATTTCCTATTGCAATTGATGTTCACTTACAAAGGATAGAAAGATAATGGAAAGTCAGGTAGATATTGTAACATGCAAGACCTAGGTTGACCACTTTTGGTGTAACAAGGGTAGTTTTTTTCGCAATGGGTGTATGGTTACAATTCTTACATTTTATTATATATGTTGGATTTTGTCAATAGGGACTCAATTTTAGGGTATATAGTTGGATATTTACAGAGGTTAATTGATTTCTATATGTAATGAATAAAATTATAAAAGTTATGGATTTTTTGGGGGAGGGCTATAACACTAGCCCAAAAAAAAACCATTGGACTTTTATTAAAGTTGATGGTTTCATCCTAAACTTGTTAAGGACTAGATTTTATGTAGACACTTTAATGATGCAAACATATCTGAAATTTTTTGTGTCATATCAAATGAAAATATTGAGTTACAAACTTCTATTCAAGGTAAAAACAAATGTTTTTTCAAAAGTTCATAGCATAGTGAGAATAAGGTGATTAATGTTGGGATTTTGCAAATTTTTTTTACTGAATAATCTTTAGGTGCAATATTTTTTCAATGGAAAAATATTTAAAATTTGTAATTGTGGTATACCTATGTATTGTGTCACATTATGACATAGTGTAAAAATACATTACAACATAGACTTTAGTGGATGGTTTTTCTTGTCACCTTTTGGTCCACCCAACCATGCACATGCCCTTGGTTAATGAAAATATCACCAATAGGATCAACCAAAGGGGACAGATCGCTTGAATTAATTATCTTTTGGATGATCAAAGTTTGTATTTAAAAGCTTGGGCTCCAAGCATCACAATATTGAAACTTGCATGATTGCAGGTGAATGCATATGGTGTAGAACGTAACATTTATGCCGGAGACCAGTTGCCTTTGTTCTATGATGAACTTGCTCCTTGTCCCACATTGATACATTCTTAAAGCTCTTTTTCATCATGGTATATAAAGTATGTAAGATTCCATAAGTGGATTCAAGATGGAACTTCCTTTTAAGTTCCTTTAAGTCTTTAATCACATTAGTTATGCACCCATCTTCTTTATTCACAACATCATTTTGAAAGTAGGGATTACACAAGTAAGGTAAGCAACTTTATGTAGAATGTTAATTGTGATTTTAGAATGATGGGTACATATGTGGGCATATGCACACATCCATTCTACATGTGAAGCTCTCACTACTCTCCCTTCTTATGAAGCCCCAATATCCATTTCAACATTGAGAATAAAGGTACATTTAGCATGTCCATGGGATTGCCAAGTTAAGTGAACTATTCATGTAGTTTAAGATCCATGGCACTTCAATTTATAAGAGAAGATAAGACAAATGAAAACCTCATTAGCTTCTACTACCACCCCCCATCTTGTTTGAGTTCATGCAAAGCTTCTTTTCAAATTCAAGGTCTCATTAAGGATCTTCATTACATGGCAACTTGCAGTGGAGATTAGAAATTTGTTGTCAACTTAAGAATTAGGATTTAAAACCAATGTTGGGTGAGTGCCATATTTAAAGAAACTAGCTAAATTATGTTTGTATATTTAAAATCTTGAAGGATCTTTTATTACTTGGGTCCTTGTAGCTTGAAATTTTTTACATCAAATAATAAGCTATTTTAAATATCTTGATTCTCGGTGTAACACCCAATAAAAACAATTGGTGTGATTCTTGAAATTACCTTCTTGGAAGGAAAAAATGAAATAAAAACATATATGAAAAGGAATGTTAAAAAAAAATGAACTTTTTGAATTGTAGTTGAGGTTTTCAAAATGTATTTAGCAAGTTCAATATTAAAAGTGATCATGTACACAAACTATAACCATCACATAGGTAGATGCACAATTGAGTCATTCACTTTTGCAACGAAATGGTACTTTTTCCTTGGGTACCTTTTATTCAAATGCATATGGTGATTAATATATCTTTAGATCTATTAATTGGGATTTGGACCAAAAATAACAACTTCATTATGAAAATAATTGTGTGGTTATTTATTGATAAAAAAACTCATTTGTTAGTAGTAATGGATTTTTGAAATCGAAAAATATGGATTGGTTGTTTGATTGGAACATCACAAAATGAAAAAAATTATATTGATTCACATTCCAAATTTGTTATTCGGACTCAATATATGATGTAATACAAGATGAGAAATTCATATGAGAAATTTTTTATTTGAAAACCTTAACCATTTAATAGTTAGGGACTTTTGAATGATTAAAATTTAACCATATTTTCATAAGTCCATATGAGTTGCAATTTTTGTTTGTTTTTCAATTTCTTTATCCCAAAACCATATTTTTAAAAAAATTTACACATGTCATTATTCATATGGACTTTGTGAGTTTTCCTTTTAAAACTTCTAAATTTTAAAAAAAAACATCACCTACATTAAATACAACTTTTCAAATAGATTTGGGAAGGTTTGTAGGTGATTGAACATGTATTATTCAAAAACTAGAATAGTAACATTTTTTAAAGTAACAATTGTGTACATTTGAATCATTTAAAAAAATCTTGTATGGATTTATAGGGAGTGTAATCTTTGCCAATATTGAACCACATGATCATGCATTCACCCCACAACAAACCTTTCAAGGATAAAAATTAAAAATCTTTCTAGCCTTTCAATGTGCTTGCTTATTAAATAGCTAAAATCAATAAAGAAATATGAAACCTTAGTTTTTGCAACCATAAATACATATTGATATTGCACATATTAACTTTTTAAATAGAAAGGAAACTATTGTTCTCAACTTGTATAGGTATTCCAAAGTTTTGTACCAAGTGTGTCCATTATAATTGGGGCATTATTGGATCGTGATATGAATTGATAAAGATATTAAAATTTATTAAAACAAGGTTATATTAATCTTATCAAGTTCTTATATTAAGACCGATATTAACTTATTACTAATGATATACCCATGCAACACTAGTTAGATTTAGAGTGATATTTTTGGTGCCAAATTTTGCACTTGTGAATTTAAACAAAAAAAAGGTACTTAAAAAACTTGATTGTGGCTTTTATATTACCAACATTTGTAGACCTTTTTTTCATCACATAAGGATATTTGAATTATTATTTGATCAATGCATTAATTTTTTCCCCATTTTGTCATCAATGATAACTAGTTTTGGGTCCATCTTCAAGGGAACTTGTTCATATATTCATTAATTAATGGGAATACATGCCTCCCAAGTTCAACAATTGTTTTTTGGCAATTAGTTATTTTGATCAGCACATCACAACTTGAGGCCCTTGAAATAAAAGTTTATATTGGAAAATAAAATGCCTATCTAGGTGAAAAGATGACAACTTTAGGAAAAACATATAAAATAAAAATGTGGCCCACATATATAGATGAAAGGAAGACAACTTTGGGCAAAATATATGGGACAAAAGTGTGATGCTATTGGGAACATCTTGGGGAGCACAGTGAAAATATTTGAAACTTCATGATGACCATTTGGGAACTTGATGGGAACACATTGGGAACAACATAAAACCAAAAACCTCCCACCCCACCCTCATCAAAAGAAAAAACCCTAAACATGTTGCATGCATGTGGTTGCATTCCTTCATTGGTTGAGCATAAATTATATTCCTACATTTGTTTGTCACCATTTTCAACCTAGGTTAATGGGAGGGGCATGGGAAGGAGAGTATGCAATAGATAATCAACATTTTGATTGGCCCATCAATACAAAACAAAATTGAAACTTTTGGGGCTCCCCAAAAAAAAAGTTTTTATTGGAGGATAGAATGCCTCTCCTTTGGCCCACCTTCATAGGTGAGAAAAGGGGATAACTTTGGGCAAAGCATATGGGATAAAAGTATGGTGCTCTTGGGAACATATTGGGAAACAACTTGGGAACTTGATTGGAACACATTGGGAATAAGGAAAACCAAAAGAGTCCCTCCTCCCCCACCCAATAGAAAAAAAAATTGGACTTTCCTTTGTCTATGTTGAACCTTATCATTTGTTGAATGAAGTTTTTATTTCTAAACTTGTTTGTGACCATTTTTTGCATGGGCTAATACCTTTAAATGTCAAGGATTCTAAAATTTGAAGGGAAAACAAACCAAAATCATCAAAACCTTGTAATTTTTTTTTATAAACACACCATGGATTTGGAAAATGTACAAAGGTATTGGGGGAAAAAAAGAAAATTTAAAGGATGTCAAATTAACACAAATTATACATGTCAAAATATCTCCATTTCAATAATCAACCACTTGTAATAGTCATGGTGAGGGGTGGTGTGTCCTAAAAGGGTGGAAGTTGAGAAGTAGTTAAGTCTACTATTACCACTTGACTTAAGATGGAGGATGCTTGCATCCTTTGTAATGCAATTGAAATTTTTTGAAGAAGAAAAGTAACCAAGATAGAAAAAGGAGGGTCCTTTGGCCTTTTGAAACTCCAAATGGCATTGGCACAATTATGTAGGAACACATCAGTTTGTTTGTGCAAATAGCCAAATACTTCAATTGCTAAAAGGAAGAATCAATCAATGGGGTGTTAGTTGCAATAGTTCCTTTCTTTGGCTTGAGCTACATCGGAGGCAACAAATTCTTGAGTTGTGTAAGATCAGGGAAATAAATCCACACCCGTTGGGTCAACAATGATAACATCAACTAGGGTGTGAATGCCATCTTTGATGATCATAACATTGATAAAGGAGTTGAACATGGCTAAGGGAAACACATATAGTTGTTCTTGTCCCATGTGAATATTAGCACCTTGTGCAATGGTAACAAAAATGTTGTGAATTGCATCATAGGTTCTTGTCTGCACATTTCCATGTGCGTAATGTAAAAGGTGGATACCCATAGGGTCGATAGGGTGTGTGCACACACATCAAAGTAGGCCTACAATTGAAGGATATGGTAATCCAAGTTGTGTTTGAAATGTCATGGAGAAAATTGAGAGAAATAATTGAAAGGTTAAGAAAACTAATTAAACCATAAGCCAAACATTCACCCTAAGGCCAAAACATAATCAAATTTGAACACATTGGGCCTTAGGTGTCATGTTGAAGAGCATGTTGGAGATGGTACAATGGTGCAAATGTTTTGAATTAAAATCCTAAAATCAAACGATTTGTTGCTTGATGAGTTGTTCAAAAGGGGGAAAACATGTGTAGGGGTGGTAAAAATCACATGTTACTTTGAGGTGTTACTAGAAAGGGAATGTGTTGTTGTTGATTCGTGTTAAGGCTTTAAGAAGGAAGGAACATTGATCAAACATAAATCTAACAACTATGATTGAAGCTACAAAAATCCAACTCCCTAAATAGGTTGCTTGGGTGATGGTGGTTGTCAATATGAGTTCAATGCCACCAAGGATTATTGGGAGATGCTTGTTATAAGCAATTGGGTGATGTAGGTTCTTTTAAGGTGTGGTTTGGTGACATGTCAATAATGCTTTCCCTTATGCAACATGCTTAAGTTTTTGTGCTTTAAGAGATTTTTAGGTAACTTTTAAAGGTGTGATGATGTTTAAAGATGAAAAGTCCCAAATTTCACCCTAATTTAAGCTTATAAGTGGTTATTTGCCTTAGTTTTTCAGAGAAATTTAATGATCTTTTATCAGAAAAAAAAAAGTTGGAGGTGTATACGTAATCCTGTAAAATAAATAAAACTTACCAACATTTTGAAAAGTGAAACAAGATTTTTTCACAACATGATTTAAGCTTATAGTTCAACAAGCTTTACAACGCATATTAACATATTTATTTCATGCAAGGTTTTCCATTATCTCTTTCACAACACACAATTGAAAATGAAGGGCTACCATCAACCATACCCTTCAAAATGAAGGATTTGATTGAAATTTGCCCTTAAAAAGGCGGGGTTTGGGGGGTGGGGGGGGGGTTTATCAAATTAATTTTGTTTCCACATTTTCAAGTCCAAGTTTTTTATTTTTATTTTTTTCTGGAAAGGTGCTTTTGTATGTGCCCTTTGGACTACATGATTATTCATTATTGCCCTTCTTTTTGATAGATTAGTAATTTTGTTTTCCATGAGTTAAAAGGGCCTTTTAAAAGACACCAAGGGTTCAATTTTAAAAGTCAAGTAATACCCTAAATGGCAAGCTTACTTCCTTTACTCCACAAAATGGGAGGAGGAAGATTCTATTGTGCAGAATACTAATTGAAAGAATGGACATAATTCTCCCCTTGTCATTTATTCACCTTGCCTTCCAAGGCAAGGATATTGTGTTTCGATTCATTATAGATTATAGTAGCTTAAGGGATGTTGGTCCCTAGGTAATAGGTCTAATTTTTATGCAAGGATTTTGGAAAGATGATATTTTGGCTTGTGTTGAAACTTGAGATTAGTTATAGAGTCATAATATCTTGAAGGATTTTGGTTTCTTTTAGAGGATTTTTGAAAGATTATATTTTTGCATGGTGAAATATTTGAGTTTTCATAATTCTTAATTTTGCATTAAGATACTTTTAAATGTAAATGGCAAGGCCACAATGTGACACACCCCTCTTGTTTTTATGTACAATCAGGTAGCTCCTTCCTATATACTTTGCACACAAAGGGTGTGGAGCTACCAAAAGTTAGTTGTTTTCTATCCACGCATGAAGTTCACAACTGCCCACTTAAAAAAGTAAATCTTTGGGTTTCTGAAAAGCTGAAAACTCCACAAGTTCAGCACTTGCTCTTTTAGCATCACTCCTCTCTCTCTCTCTCTCTCTCTCTCTCTCTAGTTGTTTGTTTGGTGGTGCCTGGCTTGTGAAAGTTGTGTTGGGTCCAAAAGCTATTTTGTCTCTCAAACTTTTCTTTTCTTTTCCTTGTCTTCTTCATCCCCCATTGGGTGCACCTTTTTCATGTAGCTCACAAAAAAGTGGTTGAAAAGGTCAAATAAAGTATGCAATACGGCCAACAACAACAACAAAAACTACCACCACCACCACCTCCACACAACAACAACCAAAGCTTCCAAGGCCAGCAGGGGGGAGGAGCTTGTTCTGTTCTTATCACCAAACTTACCCATGGTACATCCATGATCCATGAGGATGATTGAATTAATTTGCATATATTTTATTTCCTCTATATACCCACTATGTTTGATTGCCATAGTACCTGGGCATAATTAAATGATTTTTTATATTTTCTGGAGCTTTGGAATATTATGTACCAAATGTGCCAAATTATTTTTTTATTTATAAAAATAAAAGAGTCAAAAGGAAAATCTCCCAACCATAGTAGAAGGTTTAGAAAACCTTGAAACTGGTCATAAAATTGTCATTACCCATATTGGAACCTGAGCACATAAATGGTAATACTTAATTTTTTGCCACATAGTAAACACAAAAATCAGTCAATATTTACAAAACTAGCTATTCTCTTATTACTAACACTCCATATGCTGAAAATCTCATAATTTTAAATCAAGATGCCAAAGCAAAAAAGAGTCAAAAAATAAACTAGATATTCCAGAATCCAAAAGGAATTGCTGAGCATTTAGTACAATACCAACATCCCTCCTTTGTGGTAATATCAAGTATTGCAACAAATGTGTCACAAATGGTGGAGTTTCATGAGGTACTATTGGCTTCACACCAGGCCTGTATGAGTCCCAATATCAGGTTATATACTTACTTCATACCAGCACCTAGCTGGTATGAAAGTATGGATCCAATACTAGTACTAGGCTTGTATAATTTAAGATAATAATAATTATATATATATATATAATGATTGGTAAGTTCAAAAGTTGATACCCACCCTTGATACCCACCCAACACTAGTACCTTCCAACAGATGGAACTCACCATTGTTACCATGACTCTTATTATTATGGGTGCTTTAGAACATTCTTCAGTTCCTTATCTTTTTACACTATATTTGCATTTGTTCCATTACTTTGTCCATAAAGGCTGCCTTTGATGAGGGCCCAACTCATTCCATAAACACCCCCCTCTGCATGGGGGGTGGTTGGGTGGCTAGTTAGTTGGTTGGCTCATTTGGCTGGAGCACCAAAAACAAATCTAAAATAACCCTTTGTGGCAATGACCATCACGTGCATCAAAGGTACCATCAATACCCCACTCAAAGTACTCTACTATGTTGTATATACATAGTGATTGTGCAACTGACAAACTTGGAAGTTGGGTGTGAATAGTGAAAAGGCTATTATTATGCTTCATGGAGAATTGACAATGGCCCCTTTTTGCTAGGAATAAAGTCTTTTGTGGGGTAGAGTTAGGAGTATAATAAAGAAGTGGCTCAAAGTTCATAGCCATTTTGCAAGTTGCCAATTTTTCCTTCACAAAAAGCAAAAGACCCAACATGAGTGAGGACAAAAAAAAAGAAAAAAAAGAAAAAAAACCCTAATGATCCCTTCATAGAGTAGTACACTCAAGTTTGTCGGCCATTTCTGGTGTTCCCCAATTGATTTGCAAAAGACCCATTTAGAAATTGAATGAAATCAATTGCTAATGTGTGCTTCTTCTTTTTTTTTAATATGATGAATAGTGAAAAGAAATCAAATTCTAAACAAGAGGATGGAATTTGAGAAAAAGGAAAAGGGAGACGACAAGGTTAGTTAATAGTATGGACAATCTGCAAAAAAAACAAAATCATAAAAAATTGAGTAGAATAGACAAAAAGAAAGTAGGGAGTTCCACAACTGACAACCTTGTGCCAAACTCTGATCTCACAATCCCCCAAAACAATCATCAAATTCATGGTTCTTCTTCTTCATCATTCTTCATGCATCTTATTATTGTTATGATGAGAAGAACCCAACAATGGGTTTTCTGTATACCAGACTTTATCATTCTGCTTCTACTGGGTGATGGGTGATGACAGGCAACAACTTAATAGTGCATACAACCACTTCATAGCTGCCTGCCTGGTCTTGTAAAACAAAACAAAACAAAACAAGTTGTCACTTTTCTCAAAACCAAGAAAGTTTCAAGTACTTTACTTACACAAGAAAGTGCTTTAAGAAAAATATTACAGACAAAAGTCTTAGAAAATTGCATAATATAGTAAGAGCATCTCCAGTGTCCACTTCAGCAGTAAAATGACCTCTACAGATTCCAGAATAGTGCTTTAAACTTTGTCTGTATATGGCTGTTTTATGATGAGACCCTGCCAACCAAAAATTAACCAAAGCAGTCAAAAAAGGGGGGAAACAAGGAACAAAATGGAAGGACCCACATCCAAGAAGACAAATGAACCACCTAAGAGGGTGAACCACAAGGGGAACATCAAGTTCCCAAAGCCACTTTTGTCATGAGAATCATATCAAATAAGGAAAAGGGAGGACCTCCTGAAAGGATGCCTAGCTTAGACGAACCCTCACTTACTGCACTAGCATGTTTCAAAATAGAAACTACCTACGCATGTTGTAACACCACAAACACCTTTTGCCTATAAAATGCGCGCAAAACTGAAAGAAGAGGGCCTTTAGTGCTCTTCATTGCCCATGCAATGTTGGCATATCGATGAAGAAACCTATCCGCCTCTTGGTGTAGACATCCAAAATCCTCTACAATTGGAGGGAGAAACATGTCCGTCAAGAACCAATCATGACAAAGAGCGTTCTTCACTTGAGTTGCGACTATTGTAGTAACCTTACAAGAAAGAGTAGTCTGTAAAACCAAATCAACTCAAGTGGGGTTGATGATGATAATGTTTGCCAACGTGTGGACACCATCAATTGATAGCACAATGTTGATTCAATGGTGCAAAGATTGCAAGGCAAAAGGCGAAAGAACATGGATATGCTTTCCCGATACATGAAATTTCGTATCTTTCGCAATGGCCTCGAAAGCATCTTGCACAACACCATGTGAGGCCGTCTTCTCCCCACCATGAACGCAATGAAGAAAGTGGATCCCCATGTGGGTTACAAATGTAGTGTGACACCTTAAGGACTAAAGGAAGGGAAAAACCCAACCTAGTGCGCAACACGGTAGAGAAAACATCTAAAATCACACGAGAAAAAGTGATGATTGGGCGAGTTAATAACCAAGTGCCCACACTTAGCCCCGCACATGATTTCAAACACGCCCAGTGCGAATTAGAAGGTAAATTACAAATGATATTAGTAAAAGAATGGTCATGCAATCTCTTTGAAATATTTTCCTTAAGGCAATCAATGCCTCTTTTAGCCAACTGTTCAAAAAGGGGCACACATGGTACAACCCCTAATGGAAGACGCTCTCACACTAATTTCAAATGTGCTTGAAAAGGGAATGGCCCCAAGCTATTTGCATATATTGCTTCCAACAAAAATTTGGAAGCTATAACAAGGGCAACTAAGATCCAACTCATTAAATAGGCAATTGGAGCAATGACCTTCAAAGAAATCAGCCCTACGCCCCCATTAGAAATGGGGAAAACCACCTACCAATGGACTAAAAAGTGATGGGGCACTCCAATGAGCTTGGACCTGAAAGTCTTTCAAAAATTCCCATTAGGGTCAAGTAAAAAACAACGAGCTGATTTTGAAAAGGTGGAAAAGGGGGAAACAACGAAACAAAAAGGAAGGCATTTGAGCGAAACATCAAAAGAGGATACCAAAAGCCATTTAAATGTCCCCTAATTTTAGGAAAATGATGACTGAAGAACAAACATAACAACACATCTTGGGTTTTGCGATTGGGCTTTGCGACTATGTCTTAGTCAAGAAGGACATATGTAACTAGTCATTCATGAATTGTTAAACCCATGTCGTTTCACCCATTTAATCAAAAAAAACATTTAGTCGCAAAACCCAATCATCTTATCAATTATTTTTTATTATTTTGGTTTAATATTGAAATTCCATGTCATCGATGGATATGGTATGACGTGTAAAGTGCATGCCATCTCAACTTAGTTATTTTATTCAACTAAGTGATACAAAAAATGCCTTGATGGATGGATGCCATGTGTTAAAAATCTATAAACACATTATGAGTCATGATCAAAAATCAACTGAATTTAACCCATGTAGTTATTATAGCCAAAAATCAACCTAGTTTAACTAGTTAGGTTTAGCAACCTAACCTAATTCGCTTAGCCAAAATTCAACTTAGTTAAGTTAGCTACTTATGTTAGGCAACCTAAATTATTTAACCTAGGTTAGGTGGCCTAGATTAAACATCGAACTCGTAGCCTAAGAAGCCTAGATTAAATTATCTAACCTAAGCTAAGTGGCCCAAGTATCATAGGGTACAAAAGTGAGGATTTAAACCCTTCACTTTCACTTTGGGGTTCAAGTTTTCATCCATTGCATTACCACATTTTTTTATACTAATTATATTTAACACAAACTTATAAAGCTCAAAATTTTTAGCCTTGAATTAACCTTGGCCACCTTCAATTGACCTAGTTTAGTACCTACCAACCTAGTTTAAACCTAAACCTCCTAAAATAATTATGTTGCATTTAATTGCATCATAGTCACATCTAATTGCACAAACTTGAAATGGTTACAAACTTGATAAAATATTTTGTAATGAAGCTACCTAGGTTGACTTGGCAAAAAACCTAAAGCTAGGAACCTAGGTATGCCTACTTAGGTTAACCTATTAGTAAGGTAACTTATTTTAGGTATATTTAAACATATTAGATGTAATAAATTTATTATGTTTAAATATGTAACTTACAAGGTAGCCTATATTATGAAGTAGGTATTTACTAAATAGCCTACATACATAGGTTAACTTAATAAGTATGTTAACCTAAGTTAGTGTGTTAATTAATTAAAAAGTCAAGCATTTATGTGTCACCTTTTTCAAAACGACTATTAATATTATAGTCGTAATTATAATTAACAATAGATTTTTTAGTACACATACATATGCATGTGAATTTATGACTTCAAAAAGCTCATGGCACACAAAAAAATATGGCATGTAATGACAAATATTAGTGGCATAAATTTAAAACACACAAAAACTTATGGTGTCACAAAAAAATCATGGATTACTATGAAAATTTGTGACACCTTATTGCCAAATGGCATGTCATGTCATCATCACATGGAAGATATCAATATTAATCGCAAAGGACAACAATATTTTCAACTAGCTAATAAATGAAATTAATTCATTAAATCAATGACATGAATCATGATGTGAAATTAATGTTACAAGTCATGAGGTGTTGTAACTATTAGTCAACCTCATTGCCCTTTGGCATGCCATGTTAGCATCACATGACCATAAGTTGTTATTATTCACCAAAAGTTACAAGAATGAATGAAATTTTGTTATTACCTAATTTTGAATGATTATAAATACATTTCTAAAATTTTGATATTTGTGTAAAAACCATCAAGTCATGATATCGATTATAATCGTAAAATGATAATTCCATGTGGCACCACAATGTCTTTTACAACTACGCATTCATTAACATGAACTTGTAATTACAATTGTAGTTAAAAAAACAATAATCATTTTATTAACTAGTTGAAAAATTCAAGATGTGTTGTTGTGAAAGGAATCTAAAGGTTATAACAAAAACAAACAAAAAGGAAAAGTTGGGATAACTTGCCTTCTATTGCCTAAAGCTCTTGGAAGATGGCTTTACATACACAATTATAAGAGGTTTATGGAATAGGCTTGTGTATAAAGGTAAAAAATAACATATATGGTCAATTAAGTTTTTAGAATGGGAGCTTTGAATTGCTTTGAAAAGTTAACTTCAATAAATTGGCATTTAATTGTTGTAATAACATCACATGCTTGTCCCTACGTGCAAAGAAAATATATGTGCCCAATGAGATTGTTTAAATAGATGCCTTGAATTGTTTTGAAGGGTAACTCCTATTGTTACCTTGCAAACACACATCACAATGGTAGTATTTAAAGCCCTTTGTTGAACACTGCCACAAATTTGGTTGTTTGAACAAAACCATCACCAATAATTGTGCGACAATTGGCCATGTAGCCACATGAAATGCAATTGTTGGGTTTTTTTTGTGTGCCCCAAATTTGCCATGGTTCAAGCTTTAAAAAAAATTGTAATTCTTTTTCATTTTTTCAACCATTGTTGAATCTGATTAAACACTTATGGCCTTTCTTTTTTTCTTGTGGCCATTTTTTAATCCTAGAAAGCACTTATAGCTTTTCCTTTCTTCTTATAGCCATTACTAAATCCCAATAAACACTTATAACTTTATTTCTCTTCTTCTAGAAATTGTCAAATCCCAAGAAACAAACTTGCAACTTTTCTTATCTTCTTTTGGCCATTGTTAAATCCTAGGAACAAACACAAACACCTTAGATTTTGTCCATTGCAAAAGTTCACAAACCATCTCAAGGTTTTGCAAAAGACACACATTTTGTGCCAATCTTTTTATTAAAAAATTGAATGCTTTTGTAGGAGGAAAAAATTGCGCATAAACACATTGGTGCCTTCAATTCCTTTAAAACATTTGGCGACAAATTTGATGGAGCTAATGGTGATGCAAAAGGGGTTGACACCCTTATAGAGGGGGTTGATGTGTTTGCATGGGGGTCAACACAAAAATGGGTGAAATTGATGCATGACAAGGTAGTGCAAGGTGGGAAAAGCTTGAGGTTGAATGCATGTTTCAATTTCACCAATTCTTCGAGCGTTGAAATCACAAATATTCACAAATTTCTCCATTTGGCATTTGATTGTCATGAACTAGAAAAAATGCCAATACACTTTGCTCTTCCATAATGGATGCATTCTTCAATGTAACAACTACCATGTCAATAGTGGCCTTTGCTTGCTAATTGTTTACGCATTCTTTCATTGTTGCAGCTAGTCTTTTTTTGCTACATGATAACCTTAATGGCATTTCAAGCTTAAAGCCAAAATTACACGCTTAGCTACTTTTAAATGTTTAGAAACAAATTCACTAACATTGTTTACATCTATTGTAGGAAAAGGTTTGGGCCTTGTCATGGGTGTAATTTTCTAATTTGCTTCTTTTGTTTTTGTCCATTGAGGTATATCTTTGAGGAGTAACCCACAATGAATGAACATGAAGGATGCATTCTTGAGGTGTTGGACAATGTGAACAACAAGGATGGCATATGAGATGGTGACTTTTCTAAAACATGTGATTGCCTACCCAAAATACAAATGTTGAACCTAACATTGTGCATTATGACGTGGGTCCTAGTGAGTTTTGTAGTGGAATTTGTTGTGTTGGTTATTGAGAAATGGTGGCAATGGGGTTAGTTTTCAATGGAACCCACAATTGGGCGCATCATGATGCTCTTCATGTGGCCTTTGCAAGGTGCGATGGAAATGCTCTAATATTTACATGTTGTATGCAAACTTTTTTGTTGATGCAAAATTTTCTATCATAAATTCATTATTTCTTGGAAAAAAACCAAAATTTGTGAACAAAACTTAAAAATCTAAAAATCATCATTAAAATTTTGAACATGGTTTAAATAGGTAGCCAAAAATATATATAACTTTTTTCTTTCACATTTTAATAGCCAAGTTTGGCTATTAACTAGATATGAAAGACAAATCTCTAATAATCTTTTTATATTTTTGGGTACACACTAAAAACAAAATATAAATATTTAGCAACTTTCAGTGTTTTTTTTCACAAATTGGTGATTGAAAACCTCCAAAATCACTTCATTTTTCAATTAAAAAAAATTTTTTTGAAAAACTTTTGCTTGTAAAGGAGAAGGTTAATATAGAGAGCACTTTGGATGAAATACACCTTTAAATAGCATGAAACTGAACTTAAACCCATAATTGTGCTCAAGAAACAAAATCTCCAAAAGGTTCAATTTAAAAAAAATTGACAACTTTTGATTGGCCAATGATAATGATTGACCTTGGTGATGGCATTTACATAGTCTCTCAAGAGTCATGTGACACCATGCAATTTTGCATGTTTATGGGTAGGGATGGGGGAAATAATTAGCACTTTATGCTACATGTTAATAATAATCAACCATGGTTAAAAGGCTCAAGTTACTTTTGGGGGTGGTGGTGTGGGTGGAGATAAGTCTTTGGGTACAAGAAAGAGTCTAAAGAATCCTTTCTACATACAACATACTCTTGAGTCTTCACACAAAAAAGGTTCTTTGAGCCAAATAATAAACACTACTTTGGTGTGTGTGTGTGTGTGTGTGTGTGTGTGTACTTTAGGGTTCAGAACTTGAAAGGGTCTGGGCCCTCCAGAAAGTTAGTTGGCATTACTCTCTCTCTCTCTTGCCAGTGTGTTTCTATTTAACTTTTTCCACTATCCAAAATGGGACAAGCAACCACATTGGCAGCAAGGGGCTGTTCATAAAGAGTAAAGGAGTTGGCTATGCTGATCCAAACTCCAATGAGTTTTGGAGTCTATTGTAGACAACACCAGAGAGGAGAGGAGGCAACAATTGGGTTCTTCTTATGGGCCAGAATTGCAACAGAGTTTTAATGAAGTTAGATAGGGTGTCAGCACAAGACATCAACCCATTTGGAATTTGGAATTTGGAATTCTACTCCAATTTCAGTATAGTACACAAGCATGGTAGATATACATTACATACATACAATATATACACACAATAGGTTTTTAATAGATGAAATGTTAGATTTTTCAAATTTTCAAGTTAATATAAATATGTATTTTTACTTTTTAATTCTAAAAGGATAATACTCAAATTTTTAATATAAAATATTTTTAGAACATAATTTTGACCAATCAATTTTAAATATTTTTAATTAAAAAAAATTTTGTATTAATTTTTTTCATATTTTGTATTCAACTTATCCTAAAGTGAATGAAGACCATTATAGTTTCATAATGCTATTTGAATTCATTTGAATGTACTTTTTTTTTCCTTTTGGAAAAAAAAAATCAATTTGAAACTAAAATTTCAAAGATTTTCTCTTTTGTCTACTTCAACATGCCTTTGTGCCTTTACCCCTATGTATATCTTGGTTGAGGATACCATGACAATCCCCTTGAAATGGTCTTGCAATGCTTGATACATGTCCAAAGATGTTTCTTTTTAAAAAAAATTAATCTTAACTTTTTCTCTTGTCCAAGTATCTTCTTAAAATGTAGACCATTTAAAAATATGATGTCCATGTCACTTGTCAAAAAAAAAAAAAAGAAGTAAATTTGAACTTTTAAATTCATACCAAAAACGTGTTCAACATATTTTGATTAATTCAATATAGAAATCTACTGAAAATTTGGATTGTAAAATGACCAAGAAAAAAGTGTGACATACCAAACCTTAAACTCCAACCAAAAGATCTTAGTAAAATAAATCTTTTAAACTACATCTCACAATCCTAAACAAGTTGAAAACATTATGTACATCACCTCCTTTTGTAGAAGCCATGTATAGGAATTAAGAATGTGGCTTTTGTTGTTTGAAAAGTATGGCTTGAATACATGTAAATACCATATACCCAAAGACCCAACAATTATAAGCTAAATGTCACAAAATAATTGAGATGTAGAAGTGTAGAAAAACAAAACAAAAGATCCTATCATCTTATGTATTCAAAACCTTTGTAAAATGGTTCAAAAAGTAAGAGATATCCACTCTAAGTTCTAGGAATTAAAGAAAATCCTAGTAAATCAACTATTAAAAAAAGGAAAATTAAAGATCTATGGATATTTTCCATTTCCATTCCCACTACTTTTTCATTATTGTCCAAAAGAGCTAGAAAATAAGATATAAACATTTGAAACCAACATAATAACAATATTGGGTAAACTAGACTTTTCAATTTTTTTACACTCATGTTTTTAAAAAGATAAGGGGATTTAAAATTCAATCTAAGTTGAAGATTTTTTTTTTCAATTAGTTATGAATTTATAAAAAACCGTGATAGGCTCCCCTATACTATCAATAGGATCCCTTGTGAATAATGAGGGGAACATGCCAAATCTTCAAGGAAAAAAAAGGTTAATGCACTTAATGAGAAGATCCTAAAACCAAGCCCACTTGTGCACAAAATAGGCCAATGTGGAATGGGTTGGATTTGAAAGTATTTAAAATGGATTGGATTGTAATTTTAAACAACTTTTAAAAAAAACCTAAAACATAGATTTAATTTCATAGTGCATTAATAAACACATTAAAACAATTATGGAAGACCACTATAGTGTTCTTTTAAGGTGCATGATAGTTTTAAGTGCTTCTATCTTAACACCTTTCTCCCCCTTTTTCTTTATTGCATGTTCTAAATACTTGAGTCCCTAGCGAATGTAGTTTTCTTTTTTAGTGTAGCATATTTACCATCAAATTTGATTAGTCTTTTATATCAAACATTACTAAGTGCCACTCACTTAAAAAGAAATGTACACAAATACTCCCACTAGATTCCACACCAAAACACATATCCCAACTTGTATTCACAAATTCCTTTCACAATATATCATCTTTTGAATCTAGCCTAAAGGAATGGGGAGCCAAAGTGGTCCAATCTCCCTCAAGCTTTGGAATCTTCCTCATCCTTTTTATAAGTGATGGTTCCTCTAAATCTATCCACTAGCCTCCTAATTTATTGACAATTAATTATCTTGCTTTTATGTTTCATATTTTTAATAGATTTGCCACTAAGGTTGGGACATGACAACAAGAACAAGTTAAGAATGGAGCCAAAGAATTCCTTATTTCAAACACATTTTCACAAATGTGGAAGAATGCATGGTATCAAGTCTTGACATTGCCAAATGGATTTTTATTTCAGGAGCTAAAAATATCCAATGCAACCCACATATTTGAAAAATTCTTATTCCAAATCAATCCATGGTTTAATCTCCAAATTAAAATTTTAAAATCAAATTAAAAATGTGTTACATTAAATGTGAACACATTCCCCAAAACTATGATTCATAACACAAGTTATGACCATTTGAAAGGTTGAGAACAAAACTTTTTAAATGACTCTCAATCCCTGAATCATCCAACAAAAAAATCAAAGCAATTCCATTAAAAATTCTTGATAGGTTTTTAGGAAGCTTTTTCCAAAAACTATCATTTTTCATTTGAAAACTTTCAAATTGAAGGCGCAATGAGAAAATTATGAACCCACAAATGGTGAGATTCATGATTGAGCAATTTCAATACGGGAATGGAAGTTTTGAAAAACATGATCATATTATTGTAGCTTTTGAAGTGGGCTACAAAGTATACTATGGAAAAAGGAGGAGAGTGGTGACTCCTCCCAAGTCAAAGTCATGGTGAATCATGTGAATTAAAAATTGCCCATGGTTCACTTATGCATTAGTTTGGTTTCAAACTACACTCCCTAATTATTTTCCTTAGGCTTTTTTCTTGGTTTGTGCAATTTGACATGATTGTGAGCATGATTGAGAGTTCATAGTAATCCCATCCTAGAGTTTTTATGCCTTCTTTCTTATTGAAAGCTAAAGATTGTTTCTTATCTTTACATTCCACTATAAATCTAAAAATCAACAAGGTTTTTTTTACCAATTATGCAATTTAACAAACCTAAAAGTGCATCACAACTGGAATGGAAAGGTTGAAAAGTTGTTTGTACTAGAATACCTTGTTGAAGGATGGTTATTACTTCTAGTGATGACCTTGAAAAATAACTTTCAATGTTATTATGTTAGGTCCATCTTTAAAACTAGAACTCAATTTTAAAAATCTCTTTAGATGCAATTGCATCTTAAGCTAGAAGATGGATTTCTTTCCAACATTGAACTTCAATTTTGATTCAAAAAATGTTTACATTATGGAGAAGTTTGAATTCTTCCTCTCACAACTATTGGGAAAATATTTAAACACGATTTTCCATTTCGATGATGGTAAAATCTTATTATGAAATATCATGCTAATATTGGTATTGGTTAGTATCAAGTATCAACTATTTCTATTAATAAATTTTACACCAAAAATCATTGTTTTTGTATTATTTTTGGTGTTTCAAATTGGGTAGAAAATTTATGTCATTAGCATATGGAAGATCACCAATTATTGCAGATGTGCAATTAAGTAAAACTTAATCCAAACTTTTGAATGGAGCTTTAGTTGTTTCTACACAAGGCTTTCTTATGTCTTACATCCTAAAGACCAAAATGACTAATGAAAAATATGGAACATGTCTCAAAACTAATGATTTGAATTTTGGACACATCTATGGACTAAACAAAAAAATTATGACACGTCCAAAAACTCAAATTAATCATTACATTAATCAATCATAAGAATTAATACATACCAACATATTATTCTATGTACAAGACTAATTTGGCACCATACCATTAAATAAAATATTTAAAATAATGTCGACAACTTACTAACCAAGTTTGAAGGGAGGCATGTTTTTTCTTAAGGTTTCTTCCCTTAGCTACCCAAACCTTGAGCAACATAGGAGTTGGGGTGCTTGGGAACATTAAGACCCACAAGTTACATAATACATACCATCATAACTCGAGGGGCACTCTAACTATTGTGAGTTTTTAACTATTGAAGTTGTGATGAGAATCTTTAAAAAATATTATTTTCAAGAATCAGTAGGTCTTAAGCATCAACATCTAGAGAAGGAAGGGTGAGGCACCATTCATGCTTGCATAAGTTCATTAATAAATATTAGAAATGTGGTTCCAAGGGTGAAGTTGTATTTGCATAGTTGGTGGGTTTGTGTGTAAAATATTTTTATTTGTGTTGTGTGTGGATGTCACCTTTGCCTCAATCTAGTGCTTTGAAGTGTAGAAAGGATGTTTTAAAAGTTTGTTTCTTCTCATACCAATCGAGCAAATTTTGTTTAACAACTAATTGTAGACCTAGTTTTAAATCATTTAATTTCAAAAGATGAGGAATTTGTTAATGTAAATAACATTATAGAAAACAATCATGAGGTTGTTGGTGAAGGCCGTGGTGCAAATGGAGAGGACTTAGGTGGAGCACAATTTTTTACATGAACTTTTTCTTTCTACATTTTGGTCCATGGGTGTTTTCGAAAATTCTCAATGTTGTATTTATTTATCATTGTTTGTAAGAATATGTACTATGTGCAAGGACCCTTCCATGATATGAATTTACATTGTTTATGCCTTGATTTTCTTCATGTAATAAAATACATGATAAATTTCAAATAGTTATTTACCTGCTACTACAAAATATAAGTGTAGTTCACTAGTCCCTCTTCACTAGACAAATGAATTCATTGCTTTTCCTTAAGTCTTGTTCACCATGATGAATGAATTCACTCAAAATCCAATGAAATCATTTGGTATACAAGAACACCTTTTGTTGTAGTGTATTGTACGTTGTTATATATTTGAAAAAAATTACTAATGTTTTATAAACATATATATATATATCAACACATCCCAAAAGCAAAGTTTTTCAAATGGGCATGTCCCATGGACTTGGATATTTTAAAGGTAAAAACAATGATGAATAGAATTTTGTATAAGGATCATTCAATAAAATTGTCACACTCCTTTCCAAAATCAGTTTTCTCAATATTGACGAGTTTGATGTCATGGGATTTGGTGAATGATCTAGTGACCCAAAAACTCCCCTTTCCCCTTGAAGAGGTTTTGTGTAAGCTAAAGCCCTAGGATTCAGGCTTTACAAAATGTAAAGACCAAGCGATTTCTTTGTCACTCTCTTTAGATTCTTTACTCCACAAAAGAGGAATGGATGGGTAGATGAACTTTAGAATAATCCCAAAAAACCAAGCATCTCTCTTCTTTGTTTGCACACAAAACAAGCCATGTCCACATAATAATGTCTCTCTGCACATACAACATGGCTCTAAATGAATGATGGGCTTCCCTCAAGAGCTCTATATTATTATTATACAATATTATTATTATTATTATTATTATTGTATAAATAATAATAATAATGAAAAAAAGACCCTCTCCAATCAATCAATTCCTTTTGCTATACCCTGATTCAGCAGCTTTTTGGAGACCCTTTGGATGGCAGAATGTACCATGGGGGCCAATTTCTGTGGCCTATTTAACTTGAGTTTATGACTCACCTAAGGACTTTTATGGGGCGTAATGTGTCGTGAGGAACACATTCTGTCTCCACACTAGCAGAATGTCTCTCTGCCCATTCTTTATTAGTTCTTTCATGAAAAATTGCAAGTTCTTTAAGATTTTTGAATAAAAGGGGATCAAAAAGTCTTTTTTATTCTTAGTTTTTTTTTTTTTTTCAAAGAACCGAAACTGGTGATTCTCTGGTTCTGAAATATTATTAAATAATTAATTAATTAATTAAAAAAAACTCATAGTGCTTAGGAAATTCAAATGACCGCACAACACTAGTAAAGACCTGCTCTGATTTTCTTAGTGTAATTGGAGTGCATGTTATTACCCAATGTATTTTTCCCTTGGCCAGCAGTTTGAGTGCCTTTTCAAGTAATGTAATGCAAACACTCCAGTGGGTGTTCTCTTTTTAAAAACACCCCCATTTTTATTTTATTTTATTTTATTTTATATTTTGGCAAAAGTGATACCCGGTGGGTATTTCATGTATCTTCCGGAGAAAAAGAAAATCAGAGCAGGTTTTTTTTTTTTTTTCCTGCATTCCATAAAAGCCCTTGGCCATGGGTCCCACTAGTTGGTCTGCCTTGCATGGGCCTTTATTCCGATAAAGTCTGCCGACCTGGGGGCTTTACGACGACGACGACAACAAAAAAAAAAAAAAAAAAAACAACCAAAAAAAAACAAACAAGACACAAAAAAAAAATAAAAAAAAAAAAAAAAAAAAAAAAAAAAAAAAATAAAACTATTCTTTTTTTTTTTAT
>Ga0116227_10001411_pt1 | contig 53340 bp, 33 predicted proteins | sample S1TSphgellanicum_FD_89693 | JGI IMG/M metagenome (GOLD analysis project Ga0116227, IMG submission 89693) | Host-associated microbial communities from peat moss isolated from Minnesota, USA - S1T2_Fb - Sphagnum magellanicum MG | ecosystem: Host-associated > Plants > Peat moss > Unclassified... | reverse complement strand
TATTAAATTTTTTTTTTTTTTTTTTTTTAATATTTTTTTTTTTTTTTTTTTTTTTTTTTTTTTTTTTTTTTTTTTTAATTTTTTTATTTTTTTTTTTTTTTTTTTTTTTTTTTGGGGGGAAATACCGAAAATTTCCCTATTGGGTTCTTAGCATGTAGCTGAAAAATTGAAGGAATGTAAAACCTTTTTTTACTTTCATATCCTGTTTATAGCCAAATTTGGCTAAACTTTATTATAGATGATCACCAGTTCAACTGCATCAAAAATATGGGGAAAAAAAAATCTGCTCAGAAGGAGCTAACTTGTGGATCAGAAGTTCATAAAGTCACAAGCTGCCATTTTGGCTCCTTTCAGTGTCTGAGCATACTAGATCAATTGGTAAAGATAGGAATTTGATTGAACTATGGGTACTATGATGAAGTATAGCAGATGGTGGCTCTCAGCTCTCCAGCTCTTTTGAGGAAGAAGAGTTTTCAACTTCTGAGTCACATTGGCTTGAGCTGGTGTCAGTTTATAATGCATACACAAACACTAAAAAAGTAATAATTACAGGTTTGGAATTTTGCAAAACTACCAAAGCACAGAAAGAGAGAAAGTCCAAAACTGTTTCTTCATATTTTGAAACATGGAAAATGCTGAATGAAGATCATGCCAAGTTGCAAGTAATGAGTTGATGATGAGCAAGGAATGAATGACTCCAAGAGCTTCTTCTGTAGATACCCCCCCACCTTATGTAGAACCAAAAAAGAATCAGCTAAAGAAAGGGTCCCAAGAGAATTTGTACTTGAGGTTCTGTAAGCAAACTTGATGCAAAGACACAGCTGAACAAAGTGAAGAGAAAGTTGCAAATGAAACCTTTGGTACTTGATGATGCCTATGTTCCTTTTGCCTTCTAGAGGTGCAAATGAATTCCCAGCTAGCTACTGAAAATGGGACCACACCGGGTCCAAACCCAGGACTGGTAAAAGTGCTGTCTTTTGTGCTGTCTTCCAAACCAAAACCTTCTGAGCACTTTGTCAATGGTTTTGTTACTGTCTTCTCTCCATCATCTCTCTCTAGACTCTAGTGTATTCTCCCAGAAAAGCTGTCTGAAAAAAGAACAAAATGGAAGGAACTATAATTAGACCACCTCACAATAATACACTTTTTACTCAAGTTTTTAAAGATCCAAAAACTGAAAAGTTGGGATAATGGTCCTTTTCTTGCTTTGTCTTGTGATGGAGTAAAAGGATAAGTATAATATGCTTACAACAGAAAGTGCAGCACATGCTGCAGCATGTGGGTCCATCATCACTCTAATCCAACTGGTATGAATTCCAAGTAGACTCCATTTGGAACACATACTGGGCAGATTAATATCAGAATCAAGTTCAGAAAAGCAGATTGGAATCTGCTTAATTAAAGGTCATGGGTGCCAAAGCAAAAGTTTGGTTATCAGCAACTAAAGGAGAAATGGTAAGGATTCCAAGTTGCTAAATTGCTTGCATATGAATTTGTTTGTAACCTAAAGAATAAGTCTCTATCCTTCATGTCCCATAATTTCCAGTTCCGCTATGTTGGCAGCTACTTGCATTCCCATACTATTTCTCATGAGACTTGGAAGCATATCCAGTGCACATTGTGCACAAATGACTCAGATACTAACAATGCACAGAGTCTCAAGTTCATGTTCCTGCAAGGGTGAATTCATGAATGGGTGGAACAAAAATGGCAGATGAATACATCCTCATAAGTCCATTTCCTTCACTCATTGAGGGCAATATATGAGATGGGTTCCGGACACAAAGTTTGTAGCATCAGCAAGCAAAAATCAATTTCCAATGTCCACATTCTTCAATGCAGAACTCTGCATCATTAATGCTCTAGTCATTCCATAGATGTGCTTCTTATTGTGGATTCTCTTTCCAATCTCATGCTCTGCAGATCAGGGGCATTCAGAATGCCCTCAGGATCATTGGAGTAACTACAGTTTCTGTAACTCCTTTGGTAATCCTGGGCTGCAATGCAATGCCCATTGCAAGCCAAGATTAGTGATTTGTCAAGCTCCCAATGAGGTGATGAAGGTCAGGCTTATTAACATGGTCGGCGTATGAGGGAGTGAACTTGTGATCTGAGAATGGAGCTAGTTGGGAAAAAACAACAGAAACCCAACTATCCCCAAATTCCACAAGCTTGACCTAGCCCAATTTCCACTTGTTCATCTCCATTTTCCAACTCTCCGAGATTCATCCAATGTGCAGCTGTGTCCCTGGGGAAGTGAGCTAACCTTTTAGTCTTCCACCATCTTCACCTATTTTCCAGCCTTCTCAGGTGTTTCTTTGGGTAGTGGCAAAATTAAAACACAGAAATGACTGACATTTACTTACTTGTGAAATGTACCAAATCAGTCCAAACCAGAGTTGGGCAGGGATGTAGGGTTTACATGGGTATTGATATATTGTAAATACCCATAATGATATTGCACAACAAGGCTGCCCTAATGGGCTCCAATGGTGTTCTAGCCACATGGTCTTGGTTTGGCAACTTGATTAGTTCCGATCTTGGCCTGTAATGAAGAGTTGCTACCCATATTGACAATTTCATTGCAGTGATACTAGCCTCAATGACTAGGGCACTGGCAGAATTAGATTTCCCGTGATACCCACCAGGTGATATATTGACTGGATGGGTATCATCCGAAAAAAAAATAGGTGAGGCATTTCAAAAAACCCACCCCTTTTCTGGAGGAAACATACTACTTGATAACATGCCCCTCCCGATACCCTTGTAATTTTCTGTCAGAGCTTTAGACATGCAGAGATTGTAGCAGATTACATCACAAACTTGCCCTTTCATGTATTTGTGTTTTTTTTACAACACTTTAACAATGTGTTCAAGTTTAAGTGCTACCAAAATATTAATACAATTGTGATGGCATTGTAACATATTGTGAGGATTAATCATTGTATTACAATGTTATTACAGCATCATATCAACACTTCACTAGCATGTAACCTTGAACACATAAAGTGTTGTAAAAACACAAATACATGCAGAGAGCATGTGCAAGGACCTAGCTTGTGGTTGGAACTTCAATCTTCCATCATTTCCCTTCAAAAGTTCTTTGCTTTAGCAAGGCTTTAGCTTTGGGGCCCCCTAAAAAACCCTTGAGCTGAAAATAACTCATATTCCTGTATAAGCTGGATTGTCTTTGCCAAAAATGTTTCCATTTGCATTGAAATATGATGAATTTTATTACTTACAGACCATTATGGAATTTGTATATCAAGCTGGTATCATAATTGATATTGTTGCTCCCAATTTACAGTGAACCAAGTGTGAATATACAATCATTCTAGGGTTCTGATTTTCGAGAATCAGGTCATTCTGTTTTTGCTTGAATCTTTTAATCTCCCTCACAACTAGTCTCTCCAAAGACCTAACCAACCCAACACTAGTCCAAACCCTAAAAATATGTTCCCAACTCCAAAAGAGACAGACCCTTTGCCATCAAATGGCACCTTCTCACACAAAGTTATATTGAGTAGGAGAATCACTTCCATGAAGATGCACCAAAGAAGAGAGATTGCAAAAGTCAAGACAGATGTCGAATAACCACCCAATTGTGCAAATTCTGAAAATGTCACAACTTTCCTTTCCAAAATGCTGTGTCAAATATTCCTCACTACTTTCTTCAAAACTTACAGGAGGCACCCATTTGAATGTCATAGTCAGTACTAAATAACCATTCCTCAACACTCCTTAATTGCATCTAGTGAAAACATAGACAAAATATGCTATCAGAAATCTTCTTGTATGAGCAATTGAAAACTTCACAGAAAGGGGAGATACTTGAACAAACATACCAATCTAACATGCTACTTTTCACAAAGTGTCATTCAACCGTCAGATAGTACAAAAATGGCAGCATTTTGTCCACAGGTTACTTCATCTGACTTATGTTTATCAATGACAGGAGGCAAACCCAACTAACTAACCAATTCTGAGGTCAAAGAATATGATACCCTCAAATGATATCCGGGAGATATTCAGAAGAAGAGCCCAGCCTTGATGTACACCAAAAGCATGCCAACTATATTGTGCAATCTTGTGGTGCTGAATCTGATTATCCATCTTCTGTACTAGTAAAGCTCTTTGCTCCAAATGTTGACAAGTTGGCAAGAACTTCCCAAGCACGGTAAAAGGAAGTTTTGCAATGTCAGACCAAAGAGCGAATGCTGCTAATAGGCCTGAGTACAATGTGTCAAGATTTCAATAGACGATTATTGTGGCTGACACAGCTACCTGGGATTCAGAATGAACCCTCAATGACCAATTACTACAGGAAAACATGTATCTTGGAATCTACAAAGATACAGGCAATTAAGATGCCTAATAGTTGCCAATAGGCATTCCAACACCATATTGGTGAAAACCAAAAGAATTCTGAGGCACTGTACCCATGTAAGGGTTACTGTAGAGTTTCATAAAACTCTGTTCACCACGCATTCCATCAGACTGATATTTCTGCCACATCATTTGCTCTTGGACCAAGAGCTGCTGCTTTTTCGACATATCTGCTATTTGCACATATGATGGAGGGGGAATCACCACAGAGGCAGCAAAAGGATCCTCTCCAGACTCAGGTAGTGGCATTGCACCAGGTGGTGCTGGCAGTGCCAAAAACGAGGATGATGGTCGATTGGGTATACATACACTGCTGGCACTGCCAGCAGGGATTGCAGCTGCAGATTGCTTTTGCCGAGTTGCCCCCTGATCATACATGCTGGTTAACAAAAGAGGGTCAAACCCACCTGCCATGGTTGCACTTGTAGGCTTTGACAGGTTGCTCACTGAAGTCACTAGTGCAAGCTCCCAGCCTGCTTTCCCACTATCTGCAGCATCAGATTGAAGAGTTCCACCACTCAGTTGTAAGCCTTGGCCTGAACCAAATGCTTCCCAACTACTGTTGGATGTTGTTTGAGATGTGCCAGAGAAAAGCGCCAGAGCCAATCTGTTTTCCTGATCCTCTTGGGAGATTGTCGGCTTGTCCAAGTCCAACAGATCTGCACGTGTTCATCATGTCATGGTGAGCAGATTGCTCAAAGATACCCCATTTAAGTTCTTTTTCACTGTCTTCACCACAAAGCAAGACCTAAAAGTAAAGAGGATGCATCAACATGTCCTTAGCAAAATTAATCCTTCAACTCCAGGACCATTTCTTACCTCCACAGAGCTGTAAGCACGTACAAACCCTATACTACTTGTTAATTGAAATCAGACCAGAATAGACACTAATGTCCTCATTTGCATCAGCAGTGCAAATTACAGCTACAAAACTAGACAGGCCAAACATGATTTTCACAACCCAAAAATCTCCATTGTGACATGACATACATGTACTAATCCATCTGCAAATACACCCTTCATTAAGAATCTAGCTCAAATGAAAGAAAACAGACAGGTAATCCATATGGACTGTGGAAATACCTCCTTCAGTTTGCACAGACTCAGGCTTAACTTGAGGGGGTTCAGGTGGAGGTGTAACAGCTTCAGGCTCAGGTATCACAACTTGTGGTTCTGGTGTGGGCTCAGGTTGTGGTGTTTCTGGCCTGTACTCAAGTTGGAGAGGCTGTGGCTCTGGGCTCTTGGATCCCTGGGAATCACCATGCTTGCGTGTCTTCAGAAAGTCTTCCATTGTACCTAGGTGCTCTTGTGAAATTTTCTGTAAAGTGGGATACTCTGAAGAGCGGCCAATACCATACTTCCGGCAAAGGTTGTAGAAATTGTGAAGCTCCTCACTTTGCTTAGCAAAGCAGTTGTAGATATCATAAGCTTTGACAGTATCTCGTTGCTCCATTTCAAAGAAACCCTCAAGCAGCATTGTTGTCCCCTCACTGAGATCTGCATAGAGCTGAAAGCTTTCTTTGACAACAGGGTACATAGCAATCTGAACAAGTGAGTTGGTCTTTGCAGCACCTGTAGGACGACATCCCAACACCCGCTCCAGCAATTGTTGCATAACTGGAAGCTTCTCCAGCAGCATCTTTGTATTCATTTCCTTGATAGGCACATCCTCCACATCCTCCTCTTCATCAAATCTTCAAATTTTCAAGCAATACAAATTACTTCAGCAAACATGTTCTTAAAACCCTTTGCTACATCTTCTCTTTCTGACCTGTTCTTGAAACCCTTTTTACTGCATCTTCTCTTTCTCCTGAAATTCCCAGTTACAAACCCAGCTGTAGAGACAGCAAAACCTGAAACTACAAAGAACCCAAGAAAAACATGCAGCAACTATATCCCAAACAGCAAATAATCAGACAAAAGAGCACTGCGAGATTCAAACCTATCATTCCTCTCGCTGTATCTTGGAGAACGGCGTCCGTCATGGTAGCCGCCGCCACCGCCACTGCTGTATCGGCGGTCATCGCTGTAAGTGTAACCAGATCTGCTGTCATTGGAACGAGGAGGAGAAGGAGAAGTCCAGTCGTAGGCGGATCTAGAATGAAAACGAGAAGGACTAGAGTCTCCGCTGCTGTTGCGATAGCTGGATCTGCTGCGATTTGCAGACCGATGACTACGACTTCTTCGACGGTCTGAAGAGTTTCCGAAGATGGAGCAATCGATACGATCGTCAAGAAACAAGCCGAAAGTGCGAACAAACGAGGAATAATCCCAGGCGTGGGGATCTGAGCCATCTCGGAAGTAGGAAAGGTTGAGCATACGCATGCCGTGACGACTAGCCCGCAGCATTTCCTGCTCGAAGACCGGATCACCGTCGCGAAGCAAGCGGTGGATGAGTATAAGGGACTTGAGCGCCACGATCCAGTTGTGTGTCTTCGTGAGCCTTCTGTTGAGTCCTACGACACAGGCGTTGATGTAACCACGAGAGAGAGATGTGAGGTGCAACACTTCCTCTACGTATCTGTCGTCGAAGAATTCGTCATGGCTGCATGCCTTCACTAATGCCACGTCCAGATCCGGAGACTTCGTTCCTCCTACTTTGGCAATGCTTATGCTTGTTTGGTCCTTCACCACTCCTAACGCCTGCCGGAGCTTGCGAGGTGCCATGGCGCCCTGCAGATGATAGTACCAATGACAGTTTGCAATGTTGTTATTCAGTTCACAAATCCAACGCAAGAGAGAAAGAGCAGCAGTAGCAGCAGCGAAGAGAATTGTTCATCAACTGCGGCAGCAGAGCCGGTATTATTATATCACTCTCTAGAGACCAAACCTCCGACAATGACGACAAAAACATCAGCCATAGTAGACGAGCATCTGATGATAATCCGGACTGTTTCCTGCACCACTAGAATCGAACAAACTTGCTGTAGAGAGAGAGAGTCTCGGTAGCTAGAGTAACAACAATGTCAGGATCTTCTCAACGACAATGTTTGACCAACAAAAAACTCCTGGCACATCCAACAGGCAGAACAGAGACATACAGCAACACCGAGCCGCGGCAGCAGCAGCGGGCTCCCAAACGCCTACACCGAGCTGCGACTCCTGGATCGCGCTATAAAGCAAGTCTATAAAAGTCCCGCCTACTACGAGAGACTGCCAGTAATACAACGCCAGAATAAAGCGAATAAAATCCTGCCTGAATCCCCACACCCCGCAACAAACAAAACAAATTCCACACCAAAAATGTTATGATCACACACACCTCTCTCTCTCTCTCTCTCTCTCTCTCTCTCTCTCGCTCACAATCAGTACAGGAAAAACTCCAAACAAAACATCTCCAAAACACGGAGGCTTCCCAAACACTACCAAACCTACTACAATAGCTAGAATTTTACTCTAAATTGCAAACATTCCACCATACGACAGACCCCTGCAACAGCGCGAAAGCATAAAACCAGCCAGGGAAGAAACTCGAGAAGAACTTACAAAAGTGTCGATGGAGAGCAGAAAAAGAATTTCGAAGAAACAAGATGCTCGCCTTCCGAATCTGTCTACGATCTGCAATCCGCAGAACCGCAATTGGACTGCACAAAGGGTCGGTTTGCACAGCAGCAGCAGCCGCGGCAGGTGTCGTAAGCCTCGAGAGCGCCTTCCTCTTTCTCCCTGTTGTGTATTTCTTGCGGTGGGCCGTTTGCGCGGTGAAGACGAATGAAACCCATTCTCACTGTTACCTCGTAAGAACCGGATAATTGAGAGTTGAGAATCGAAATGGCGACTTCAGGTCTGTTTACTACGCAGGCATTTTGAGACCTGGGATCTAGGAGCATGATACATGGAACCCAATTTCAGGTAACTTGAGCACATTGCCAATTTTGGGGCTTGGATTTGGGAACATGAAACCCAATTTCTGATAACCAATTTTGGGACTTGGAATTGGTAACGTTAAACCCAATTCTGGTAACTTAAGCACGTTGCCATTTTTGGGGCTTGGAATTGGGAACATGAAACCCAATTCTTAGGTTAACCCTTTTCGGAACTTGGATTTGGTAACATGAAACCCAGTTTCTGTTAAATTTAGCATGTAATCAGTTTTGGGACTTGAATTTGGGAACATGAAACCCAATTTCACGTAACTATTTTTTGAGACTTGAATTTGGTAACATGAAACCCAATTTCAGGTAACGTTACATGTAACTATTTTTTGGGACTTGGATTTGGGAACTTGAAACCCCAATTTATAGTAACTTTTACCATGTAACCAATTTTTGGTACTTGGATTTTGGAACCCAATTTTCACTTAAATTCACCACGTAGCTATTTATGGGACTTGGATTTGGACACACGAAACCCAAGTCCACTTAAATTCTCCGCGTACTCATTTTGGGACTTGGATTTGGGCACATGAAACCCGGAGTGTATGTATGGCATTGTGTGAACCAGCTTAGTTTTCCTTATCTACGTGGACAAAGAAAAACTGTCAGTCGTGGAATGGGGACCTGATTTTGGGCACATGTCGTCGTGTTAACGTGTGTAAAACACGTGGCCTCCATTCTTACAAATATCCTCGTCCCCGTGTAAATTTCTGCGGCAACTGAAGTCAAGTGCTGATGCGATTGACCTTTCGATTTACCTCCGTAATGGAGGCGGTTAATTAAGTTTTTTCTTTAATTTCGTTACCTACCTCTTAATTGATTTTAATTTTTTTTTTTTTTTAAAATCAAATAAAAACGAAAAACAAACCTGTTACCTTGCTGCTGGTGTAGAGTGCTTAGCAGGAAAGAAAGGGGACGGAAAGAAACGAGAAGTCTCGGGGTTTGGTGATGGCAACTGCCGTTTGTAGTTATGAAATAAATGGCAGTAAGTAAAAGATAGTTTGTCAGAGCCAGTTGGGCCTGCCAGATTTGGTTCTAGAACCTTCTTCTTCTTCTTTTTACCCATAGATAAATAATGGCAAGTAATTGTTTTATAATTACAAAATTACTAGCTGTTGGAATTTGTTCTTCAGAAAGGAAACCAGCGGTCAGGCCGCGGTTTTTTCACATTTACCGTTTCATTTCACTAATGTAATTTCTTTACACCCCCTTTCAATTCAAATTTTCCTGAAACTGGGTACCCCACTTTGGCAACTATTAATGTTCTTTCTTTTTTTTTTCCCTTTCATTTAAAAATTTATACTATCTATTGAAGGTGGAAAATTGAAAATTAATTAACATAGTACATGAAAAAAAAAAAAAATTTAATTTTTAAAAACCTTCAAAACACACACACACATAATTTTTGACCATTTTTTTGGGGAGTTGTGGAGCATATGTTTTTATTATTCTGTAGGAGATTTTTATTTTTATTTTTTGTTGTCCCGCATAAATTTTGAAACCAAGTCCTTTCTGAAAAAATTGAGGAGACCCATCATCAGCATAGTTTATAACTATTTGAATAATAATAGTGCTATTTTGTATTTAACCTAAAACTAACCAGTCAAACCTTGGGACAAAACCACACACAACTCTATGATCACACAATTGTCTATAGGTGGTTAAAAAAATTTTAAAAAAAGTCCACATTGGTAAAAAAAAAATGCTTATGTTTGAGGAATATTAAAAGCGTCATGATTTTTTTTTTTGGTGAAGTGCCAATCAAAATGACCCATTGCTAAAAGAAACATTGAGCTTTGAGATGCACCCACATTTGTATATACCCACAATTTAATTAATACTTTAAGTATTAATTGCAAGTAGGTATAGTTATTAAAATATATATAATATATATACTCTTACACTTACACGCCTTAAAAACATTTACACCATGGTGTAAATGTATTTGACAAATATTGCATTATTCTTGTGTAAGTGTAAAAATATATATATATTCACAACAATAATTATATATTGTAAAGGAAGAAAGTTCCTTCCCCTGACTCCAGATGGACAGTGACTACGGACAGTAGCTAAATATAGCGAGGGTGTGACTTGACGTCCTCCTCAGACGGTTCCGGCTTGGATCCGTCGCTCTTGGTGACTTCTCCCTTAGTAGCTCCCGTCTTCAGACGCATCTGCGCATCCTCAGACATTGGCCCCTGCTCCTCTTTAGTCTCTTTCACATTAATACAGAAGGCCCCATGCCAGATTTTGCTGGACTCCACAGAGGGGTGTAAACCCAAGGTAAGTGGGTAACTGAAGCACCTAGGTGGCATCCTAGGTTGCACACACCTGTGCATTAGGCACGGGGTTCACACTCGTATAAGTGTAAGTGCAAAACGTTTGGATGTTGATTTACATTTACACAAAATTTACACATCATATATACAACTATTGACACTTACTCACACAATGCGGGTTTGGACTTTGAAACGGGCCCATTTCAAAGTTGTGTGTTCCTTAAGAACTCTAAAGGGCTTGCACCAACCTTTACTCCTCCATTCCTTTGTCCCTTGTTTTTAAAAATGTTTTTTTTTACTCAAAGTCATCCAACTTCATTTTTATTATCCATATATTCTTGGACTAGTAACCTAAAATATATCATTGTAGACTAAAAGTAAATTGTTTATTTGGAGAATTTTTTTCATTTATGTCAACACAAGAAAAAATAATCTTTTTCCAAATCTTTTTTCTAGTGTAAAATTCAATTAATTTTGCTAACTTTTTTGGAAAAATTGGCCAAATTTTCATTAACACCAAATTGAAGAAGCAAAACCCCTGATTATAGTCCCTTAAATTAAAGCTACAAAATGCCAATGTGGACCAGGACCATTCCAACTTGGAATGCATTGAGCCCACTAGGATGAAACACCATTCCATGAAGTGGTAAATGGGCTCTTCCAGAGCCTGTTCCACAGCATAACTGTTGCTGTGGCAAACCTATTTCCACAGTTGATTCATATCACAATTGGAGCTGTCAGAACCAAATCTGAACCAGCAAACCATAACCAACTAGTGTAGCCTTGGCACTGGCCCAAGTGTGAACAGGACTATATAACTGTTTCAAGTGTGAACAGGATCCTTTGGATACAGCCCAATTGAGAAAAAAAATAATTAATTAGTTTTCATTTTTTTTTAAAATACTCAAAATTCAGTATCTCCCACAACCTAGATACAAAAATTATGGAATCACCTTCATTAAATCCTCTTCATTGAGGGCTTTCCAACAATATCAAGAATGTGGCCTTAATCTTTCAAAAATATTTAATTTTGATTGTATTGAATTATTTTTGGAAAAAAATTATTCAATATTCAATAACTCTTGCATCATTTTTCTAAATACTACCAAAGGACCCTAGTGCACTCCTACTCACCCATCAAGGGCTTTCCAACGATAGCAAAAGCATAGCAAGCAACACCATGGTTTGGGAGTTCTTAATGTGACAAACAAACAACACAAACAAACAAATAGTTAGCTTGATGTTTGCTCCCCTTGTTGCTCCCACTCTCACTATTTTCAATCTTTGTCTTCTAAAAGTAAACTCCTTATATAGTGGAAGCTTTTGGTTGATTGACAAAGTAAAATAAATACTTCATTATCTTATTGACACTTCATTGAACAAATAACATTAATAATTCTCCCAAATTTTTCACCTTATATTTAATTAATGCCATAAGTCATCCTACTTATGATGTGAATAAATGTTAGATCCTAAAATGAAGATTGTGGAAAGATTGAAAGAATTCCAATCTTGTCCTTTACACATTTTATCCCTTTTTTTTAAAGTTTCACTCCATTTCCCATCTTTTTGTGGCTTTAGCAATTATCTTGAAAAGGTGTATATTTACAAAAGCAATTTATGTCAAACTTGCATCATGTTTCATCTTTTTATAGCATTTCTCCCACCTTTGAAGTTGCCATGGCTTAAAGAAACCACTATGCCCATGTGTTGAGTTCAAACACAATTGGACTAATCATTTGTGGAATGATGGTTCAAGGTAGAAAAGTTGAAACCAAATTGCACATGATGAAAAATCTTATTCTTGAAGATACCCAAGATGAAGCTATTGAAATCCTTGAAATCAATAAAGCCAAACTTAAACGCGAAGCAAATTTGGCAAAAGGTGGCACCACATATAACTATGGTGAAAAATGAATATGTTGTGGAAAAAGGAAATGAAGGTTCAGTTTTTTAAAAAGGTTCAAATCTGGAAATCATGTTTCCCGTCCCGAGGAAAGAAATCGAGCCAAATTTCATCAAAATGTTAAAAAATAAAGAATTAAGGTTGTAACATGGTATTGAGTACGGTTGCAATATTTCAGAATTTTTTTTAAAAAATTTGCAATTATGATTGAGACCTTTTGAAAGGCATACCTATATTGATGTGATTTTGCAAATAACAACATAATTTTCCTTTAATATTCATATAATTTCTTTCATGAACTAACACTTGGGTTGATACTAAAGATAGTGGAGAATATCACCATAATGGTGAATTATTTGGAAAATGTCATGTTTCATGCAAACAAGTTGCTTGTTAGATTTGATGAAAATTGACAATGAATCAATGAGAAAATAGAAATGAGTAAACCACAAATTTACAACAAGCTCTCCACCCAACTTAGGATCACACAAGTTGCTACAAATTTTATTATCCACCTCTGAAATCTGGCCTATCACTAACCAAGAGGTGAACATCCCACGTGCATATGTTACTTTCCCTACTATTAGGTGCACAAGCATATGCACAAATATTTCGATAAAAATAACTTGGTAAAAATAAACTATAAGATGTTGCCATCCAACAAGATTGTCCATCTTAAGTTTACCTTTTTCCTTTCATATCTGTTTTTACTTGGATAATATAAGTTGTAACTGGATTTCATTTGTTCGATCGCTTGTGTTGCAAATGGAACATGCCAATCTCTTAATCATGTCAAATTGTCCAATTCATAGTGCATCTCATTTGCTGGTCTTATATGAATCCTGGAAATAGATTTCCAAAACATGAAGCATTCAGAAAAATTTCCTCATCTACTTGGAGAGCACCTCAAATCCATGAATATCCCTCCTAGAAACAAGAATAGATCTTGAGCCTACTTACTTACAGGTGTAAGAACCCTCCCCATCCTACACCTCATGATCATGATCTATGTATATCTAGGCCATGATAACCTTTGAGTAAAGCCCCAAAGGTGAGGAACATTCCCAAAATGCAAGGCTGAACCCAGCTACTGCCTTATCCTCAGTCTCACCATGGGGCTTTATTACCCTTCACTAAAAGTCTTGAGATGGGTCTATGAAGCTCACATAGATGGGAAATGTTCCTGCAGTAGAAAGTAGTTGCAGAAAAGAAGAGGAGAAAAAAAAAGAAGCTACAACTTACATTCAATGTCAGCAACTTGATCCTTCCGTATTTTTTTGTATCATTTCACAAATAATTATAGAGTTTGAATATTGCTCCTGAAATGCCCAATTCTCAAATTTGAGGTAATAAGCAAAGAAACTACCCACTAAGCTGATCACACTGGTTTGATGCTCGGTCAATCCCTTGTTACATTCTTCACAAGTTTGAACATCAAAAGGAAGGCGGGTGCACAAATAAATTTCATACCCAATATATTTTCATACCCATACCAGCTTTGAAAATTGTCTACAAGTGTTGGTGACTAATATAAAGCCTCCACAACTCACTGGCCAAGACCAGAACACATTGATCTGGGTTGATCACAGGCTTAAAGCCTCCAAAGCCCATCCTTCTTCAATGGTTTTCAAGGTCTCAAACCATCACATAATGAGAAAGTAAGTGACCGATTCCCCACATAACACATTTATTAGACCACCCAATTTCTTTGTAGATTATAGATCATTTATCTTGTTGAGTCCAAAAAACTTGGGAAAAAGATGGAACTCAGCAGGAGCAGCAGCCTCTCAAGAAAACAAGAAACTAAGTGGCAGAGAATGATTACTTAGTTTGAGTTTGCAGGCAGATGAGTGCATAGTATGCTCCTCCTTCACCTTTGGCCAATAACTCATCATGTCGGCCTTGTTCTAAGATTGTACCATCTTGGAGAACAGCTATCTTATCTGCACCTTGTATGGTTGATAGCCTGCACAAAGAAAGATTCACAACATTTGTTATCATGGTCCCAAAGCTTTTGGAAAAGAATAGTTGTGGGTGTACTTACACCACTCTGGCTTCCTGATTATCAGATGAGAAAAACTAACATAATTATGCTGTAATTTACAAGAGCAAGTACCGAGCCATCAGATGCAGAATTCCATGGATTATGGCCACCTCAAAGATATACTTAGTTAATTGGTGGGTTTCAACTTCTGCTGAGTGCTTGATAATTTTATAAGTAATTGTCAACCTCCTAGAGCTTAAAAGATGTGATTGCTTTTGAGCTGATCACCTGTGGGCAACCACAACAGTAGTTCTTCCAACCATCATACGGTCAAGTGCATCCTGTACCAAACGCTCAGATGCCATGTCCAATGCACTTGTAGCCTCATCCAACAGCAAAATTGCTGGATTTTTCAATACTGCACGGGCTATAGCTATCCGCTGCTTCTGACCACCAGAGAGCTGCACTCCCCGCTCCCCAGAAAAAGTCTGATATCCATTTGGAAGTGCACTGAAAAATGTTCACAAACATGATCAGCAAATTAAGTCTCAAAATACCAAAAAAATTTACATTGTTCTTCATCCTCATGTAAGTCCTGTATGCCCTAAAATACCCTTCTTATAACTACATCAATATTACACCTCCTGTGTGTTATGATATTGATGTGATGATTTTTTTCAGCTTACCTGATGAAGTTGTGGGCATTGGCAGCACGAGCAGCTTCGATAATTTCAGCTTCAGTTGCATCCTTTTTTCCATAAGCAATATTGTCACGAATAGTCCCAGCAAATAGGGTGGGTTCTTGACTGACTAGTCCAATATGCTGGCGGAGTGATTGCAAATGCAAATTCTGTATATTCCTTCCATCAATCATCACACTGCCCTGTAAAGGGTCATAGAATCTCTCAATCAGCCCAATAATTGTGGATTTTCCAGATCCACTTTGACCCACCATAGCGACCGTGGTGCCTGCATTCACTTTCAAGTTGAAATTCTTGAACACCATGACATCTGGTCTTGAAGGATATGCAAATTGGACATCCTGAAGCTCAATATATCCTTGCACTTTTTCCACTTTCTTGGCTTTCGGGTCATTTGCATCAATTTGGGTGTGGCGATCAAGGATGTCAAATACTGATGCAATTGCTGCTGTGCCTTTAGCTATATCTGGCGTGAGTGTCCCTGCCTCCGCCAAAATGCGACCGCTGCTCACTAACACAAAAAACACCTTTGTCACCTGGCTGAGGCCAGCTTCACCCTTGCTAGCTAAAAGACCCCCATACCAAAAATCCAAACCCCATGATGCATAGAGACAAAACGTCGCTGCCCCAAGTCCTGCACCTGCCACTTGCGACCGCCAAACCATTTCCTTGTTTGAATTCTCCAGCTTTCTCTCAAAGAGCCCCAAGACCTGCCAAAAGGTAAGCAACCCATTCTAACAACATGTAAGCATAATCCACCCACATAGCTCACAATTGGTTTGTGAGAGTCATGGAGCAGCAGAATTGATTGCCAGATCTAGAGAAGGTCTTGTAAGCATTTGCACTACACATGTGAACTTTCACCTTGTCCTCCCCCTAACTGATTAATCCTAATCCTAAAACCTTGATCTTACCTTGTCTTGGGCAGAGAAGGCTGTCACAGTGCGGTGTTGAGCGACTGCCTCACTTGCCACTTGGGCTGCATCCTGCTGTGCTTGAGTACTTGCAACAGCAATGCTTGTCAAGAGTTTTTTCTTCATGTAGTAACAAAAAAGAATGAGGGGCTGTATTGCAATAACCACCAATGCCAACTTCCACAAAACTATCAACGCCACGACAAAGCTCACAGTTATTGCACCTACCACTTGTACCACAAGTGAAATGCGATCTCCCACTAAAGCTCGTACCTGACCAAAGGCATTTTAGAGGATCTGGGTTATAATTGTGGCGAAAGGTGGTTATGGAATACAAAAAGAAAATTTAAGACTTAAGATATTTGTGAAAAACATTGAAGGGAGATAGATGACTGCATTCATTTACCATGTTTGCATCAGAAGCAAGACGAGCACAGATAGCCCCACTGGAATTTTCATCACGGTCGTACCACCCAACCTCATTCCGTAGAATGTTGGCCAACATATTGACCCGAATGCGCTTTGTCAAATACTCACCAAGAGCTGCAAAATTGTAGTGTTGCAAAATGTTGACTGTGAAAGCAGCAACTGACAAAATCATAAAAATGACCACATAAATCTTGATATGCTGTCGCAACTCATGAGGAGTATCTGAGTAGAATGCACCAAGCATGTCAGCTATGACATATGCATAGGTTGGTTGCACAAACCCAAACCCAAGCGCTCCAATCAGACCTAGAAGCCCTTGCTTCCATTCAGGCTTATTGAGAGCAATCAGGCGACCAAATGAAGGAAGGTCAGGCTTGCCTTCAAGCCCTTGCTCTGTTTTAGATGTCAGAGCATTGGAATCTTTGAGACCATTAGAGTTTCTGCCTTGCAAGTCTTTGGTGACAGATGGACGAATGGCTTTCAAGGAATGCCTGCTGTGATGTGATGAGCTGCGACGGACTAATTGGCCATCAGACTTCACAACATCAATGCCATGGTCAGAGACTGCTGCCTTGGGGTTTTCTTCTTCTTCTTCTTGTGCTTCTTGTAATTGGATGAGTGCTGCATACGCACCAGTTTCTCCTCGGGCCAAAAGTTCATCATGACTCCCCATTTCCAATACCTGCATTTTCAATTCCCCTCTTCAATACCCTAGTAGCTAGGTGTAAACCAACTCTTGATGAGCTAGCTCTAATCCATTACCCTACCTGGTCTTGACTTCCGTTGTGCCCCTCTCCACCCATTGAATTCCTTAAAAAATTCCAAAAGACTTTTGCAAGCCACATACATACCTTCCCTGATTGGACAACAGCAATGATGTCAGCAGTGCGAATAGTGGAGAGACGGTGAGCCACAACGACAGTGGTACGTCCCACAGCAGCTCTCTCCAGCGCTTGTTGCACCACTTTCTCTGACTCTGCATCCAATGCACTTGTGGCCTCATCAAGTAATAACACAGGTGGTTTTTTCAGCATTGCTCGTGCTATTGCAATCCGTTGCTTCTGACCACCTGACATTTGAACTCCTCGCTCCCCCACCTGTTATTCAACATGACCCATCAGTATTCTGATTCATCAATCATCATTGTCCAATTCTCCCATTTTCCCACACCTTTCAACACAAAGCAAAACACCTAATTTTACTTAACTAAGGACTGGTCATACATCCCATGAGCATCTTCAGCAGTGCTCAGTATGTGACCTTGCAAAAATATTTCTGACATCCACATTTAGTTATTTAGTTTCCAACTCCACCCATAAAACTAAAACTGGGACTGCAAATAGGTGGGAGACCACCAATAGCAGCACACCTAGACCAATCAAACTATCTAGCCAATTAACAGCAGATGTTAGGTTTTGTTGTGCCTTTTACCAGCCTCAACAAAATGTGCAAAAAACACTGGGTCAAAACCATTTTGCAGAGCCAAACCAGCATGTTTGACTTTTCTTCATCCAATTTTAATTTGCAGGTCACATACTGAGCACCAGTGGAATTGCTCTAAAGGACTACTCACCTTACAGTCCTACCTGGTACACCTTAGCTGGTTTGCACACATACAGAACCGGATTCATGTGATTCACCTGGGTATCGAATCCTTGAGGTAGCTGCATGATGAAGTTGTAAGCATTTGCTGATTTTGCAGCGTCAACAACCTCATCTGCGGTGGCACCATCTTTCCCATAGAGAATGTTCTCCTTGATTGTCGTGGCAAAGAGTGCAGGCTCTTGACTGACTAACCCAATTTGGCGACGCAGCCATTTGAGCTGAAACTCTTTGATATTCACACTGTCGATTAGTACTTCCCCAGCCAATGGGTCATAAAAGCGTTCCAGCAATGCAATTACAGTTGACTTGCCTGATCCACTGCTCCCCACTAATGCCACAGTCCTCCCTGCAATATCCCAAAAAAAGCTTACAAAGTTTAGAATTCCCCCCAATTTGGAACGAGAAAACAAAATTACACAAAGAAGATTTAAATGCGATTTTTCTTCAACCTTTTTCCTAGATACACATATGTCCTTAAGCCCACTTCCACCCATTGGCTAGATTGGTTGAAACCCCCACTCCAATATAAGTCTCTTCCTCTACTGGACAGAAATTACCAATTTGTGATCTCTGTGTGAATACCTGCAGGTATTCGAAGTGAGAAATTCTGGAAGATGGGTGCTTCTGTCCTTGATGGATATGCAAAGTCAATATTGCGCAACTCTAAATTCCCTTCCACCTTATCCAGTGTTCTACCACTGGTGTCATCCGCATCAATGGGTGGCACAAGGTTGATGAGCTCAAATATGCTGTATGCAGCAGCCCGCCCTTCCGAGAAGGATTTGAAATGTGGAGCTGCATTTCCAAGTGCTCTGTGTTGTTGTGTCATCACACCCACATTTGTTCTCTCTTTCAGTTCAATGGAATTTTTTTCATGCATGAGCAGCTAGAAGTAATAAGATTAAGGAAAAGTCTCTAGCAAAAAAATTCACCATACAAATGGGTTAGTGTATTTTTCGGTGATGTTTCAAGTGCTACTGGAATTCGACCTTTGACATTCATGAGGATAGAATGTTTGTGGAAACTTACATGCCACCAATAAGAACTGCAAGACCTGTTATGAGAACATGGGCTCCGTTCGCATAGCCCTTCAAAACTTGTTGACTGCCATACCATGACAGGAATGCCCAAATTGCAAAATTGATGCCAATGGCACCAACTGCCAACCCCTTTGCAAGCCCCTGCTTGATCCCGAGCTCCACTGTATCATTTAAGGCATCTGAATATGCCTTCACGGTCGTGTCTTCTCCGACAAATGAATACACTGTGCGCACAGACGAGATGGATTGCTCTGCTATCATACCAGCCTTGTTGTATGCTGATTTCATTCGTAATGCTAAGCTGGAAATTGCCCGGCTGTAGAATCCACCCGGGACCAACAACAATGGCAAAAATGGAAGTCCAACTAATGCCATTCGCCATACCAGAAGGAATCCTAGTAAATACCCAGCCACAAATAATGACATATTTTGTATGAAATTGCCCACCTGCAGTATAACCAAACCCCCCATCCAAATTCACATTGACCATCGAATCCATGCCTTCCCACAGGGGTTAGGAGCCCTGTCAAACATTTCTTCACACAGGACACAAAATATTCTCCATCCATCTTCAAGATATACTATCCACCAAGATTTCTCTAGTGCATATGTAAATGCTACCAGAAAATCTTTGGGGGCACTGCAACTTCAAATCCCCAAATTGAATTGTTGTTTACTTAACCCAAACTTGACAAAAAGAGAAATCATCCATGCAATCCAATTTGGGATGATGTTGAAAATTAGAGAGAGCTAACCTTTTCACTTATGGCCTCTTGAACAACCATCGTATCAGCTGAAACACTATTCACGACTTCTGAGGTACTGCTTGATTCACTGTCAAAATATCCCACATTCTGACGCAAAATTGCTCTTAAGTATCGAGCACGGATCCTTGAACTCTGTCTCTCACCAGTCAACATCCAGCAACTTGCTTCTGCACACCCCCACCCCAGAAACCACCCAAAAAAAAATTTACTGGTTCATTTAAATGCATATCTGGAGGAGGGTAATCATAAAGCATTATGTTAGAACTTGCAACCCAACAATTCCCCTTTTCCAATCAAGATGTTGCAACATCCAGACAATTGCACTGTCTGGATGCAGTGTATATGTTCTGAGCTTGCACATGGACTTTTAAAAAATTCTGAAAAAGATTTGTTGCAAGTTTCAAAGGTTAAGGCCATATTGGCACTGCTATATGAAGATTGAACCTCATGGGCACCCACTGAAATTCAAATTTTGACAGATGGACAAAGGGCCTAGACATGGAAATTATCCATACAAAAACTTGGTATTCATAGAACAGAGAAGAGTTAAACACTTCCAACTTCTGCTCAAATGTGAAGTTACATCTAAAACCTCAAAAGAAAAATTTGTGAACGTTTTTTTTTTCTTGGGTATCCTAGAGGAAGTCTCTTATCAATCACCACCACCACCACATACAACATGTGCCACAACAACAGCAATTGTAACAATCTTTTGGTGTACAAATAAATTTTCATCACAACATATGGAAAGTTTTTCAAGTACTACAACCAGGTTCTTAAATTTCCTGAGCTCTTGAGAATCTTGTTTTGATCAAAGATACACAAGTGTGGTCCAAGACCTGTGAGTATTTTGTGGGCCATGAAAATTGAACTAAAAAGGAAAGGAGTGATCCGTCTGGAAGATGCACTAACCCAAGTAGTTTGCAAACCAGCCGACAATAGCAATGTACACAAAATCCGTTGCAGACTGCAGCCACAAACACAAAAACCAGCCCACCCCAAACACAACCCATGTTCAGAAATTAATTCAGAAAACTTCAGAATCATTTAAGCCAACAGTTCCTGTGCTCTGAGTTTCTGTTGCAATTGTGAACTCCAATTGTTTCTGTGTTTTAGCGTTTTCTCACTTGTTACTGTTTCCGCAGGCCTGTATATTGTTTTTGGGTTCTCAAGTTTTGTCACTTCAGCAGGACTTGAACTTCTTCTTCTTCTTCTTCTTCTTCTTTAAACCCTTTGTCTTTTTCTGTCTGTCTGTCTCGTGAGGCATGAATTGAAATTCTTCAAGACTTGGAAAACAGTTTCCGTATCAGAATTAGAAACAATATTGAGAATCCAAAGAAATTGATGATGGGTTCAAAGAATTTTGCACCTGGAAATTCCATTTGCTCATACATAGATACCTTGGAGATTCTGGAGTACAACTGGTTGGGCTGTGATTCCAAGGTGCCCAGGGCGTTGATGACTTTGGTCTGGATGAGGAACATTGCAGGGAGGATGAGTCCATTAACTACAGCTGCCAGGGAACCCACCAGCATAAGCACGGCATCGATCCAATCCGCATACTTATACAGCGTATAGTATGGCACCGTTTTCCTTTTCTCTTTCTTCTGGAGTTTCTTCATTAGCTGATCCTTCTTCTTCTTGGCAGCTGCTGCAGCCCCTGAAAGTCTTTTCTGTTGCAATACCATTTCTCCATCATCATAATCGCCACCAGCCTCGTGCTGCTTCAGGTCCTCCGCGGCTTGAGCATCTTGAAGCTCTCCTCTCTTGGCAGTCTCTTCTGCAACTAATTCACCCATTTCTCTCCCCTGCAAGATTCTCCTCTTGTGTGTGTGTGGGTGTGTTTGTATTCCTGATCAATGACCACCCAAAGCTAAAATGTCCACATACTTATTATCACATAGAAAGGCTTTTTTGCTCTGCTACTCCTCCTTTCAGGGCCTTGATGGGTATCAAAGAGAGTCTAGCAAGAGAGAGAGAGAGAGGGAGAGAGAAAAGCATGCGAGACTCCTGCTGCCTTGCTTTTGTCTTTGTGAAGCAAAACCAACACCCACCTTTGTAGTAGCATCCATGAGCGGCGAAGATAGATTGCCACGTCTGTGTGTGCTTGATCTTGTAGACTTGTCCTTTTGGGACATGCAAGCAACAGAAAAGAAGCGGCGTCAGAAGCGATGGCAAACCTTTCACTTCTCGTTCCTCACATTCCGTCTGCAGCTTCTTCGGTTCCTTCCCTTCCCTTCCCTTCCCCACCCCCCCAAATAAAACAAACGCAAAACCAGAAAAACAAAAAGGACCCACCCAATAATAAGTCCAGCGCCATACACACAAGTACTTGTGACCGAAAAAGACTCTTGCCATGCAAGACCAACACTAGTGTCGTCCGTGCGTGCACAGTGAAGCATCAAATCAATCAATCAATTTGATTCTTACATGAGTTGAATCATCCACTTTCATTGCTAACGACATGCTGATCGTTTTTTTTGCTGTCGACATGGCAATCATCATCGTCTTACGATATACACGCATTCTCGTAGCCCCTACCATTAGCCCAGCCCAGAAACGGTGAGGAACACACTTGTGAATGAACAGAAATCCTTCATGGCCAATGAGAAATGCTGTACCGTAAAGGCCTTCTCATTTTTTTAAAGAGTATTTGCAGATATGCTGGGCTGGCCTTGAAACCTGTGCCACATTTACAACATGTCACTGAAATATTGTGGGGCCTTTCCAACCATAACAATCTTGTGGGTATTTCAAAAAAACAAAATGCCCACAAAGGGAGGCATTCCACTCTACAAGCTTTCCAAAAATAATGGGCCCTGCAAAAGTATTTCTCACATCCAACTTTAGTTATTTAAGTTTTTCCAACCCCTGTCCATAAGGTTAAAATTGGGAGTGCAAATAGGTGAAAGACCATTACTCCATACCAAACCACCTGGACCAAGCAATATTAGTGGCCAATCAGAAACAGAGGGCGAAAGTCATATCATATTTATTACACTCTTCTCTCGCATCTATTGATTGGGCTTTGGTGTGCATTTTACCAGCCTCAGTAACCAGAGCAAAAATGCTGGGCCAAAACCATTTTAGTGACACAAACCAGCATGTTCTAACTTCTCTTCAAGGTAATTAATTACTTGAGAGAAGATTTGGCACCTTTTACCATTTCCCCTTTGCTCAGAATTCTGCTTTTTTTTCTACCTATGTGGTTAGATGAAATGGCAAAGCTGAATAATAATTTAATGAATTTAGGGATGTTCATAGTATGACTATTATTATTTTTGGTGTTGAGCCAATCAAAGAGGCCCATCATTAATGTGAATCATTAATATATCAGCTTCATCATCCAAAAATCAACCAAAAAATTGAAAAAAAATCGAAAAATCCCAACTTTTTGAGAAATGTGATGTAACCCTACCAAACTTAGGGTTATTTTAGATGAAGGTCTAAGGTCCAGGGTCCAATGAGATAGAGAATTCCTATTGGCTGAGAGCCATAAATTGGACTCATGGCCTTAGATGAAGGTCCAAGACCAAATAGTGGCAAATTCAGGCTAAACCTACACAGGCACCATTTTGCAAGGAAAATCAATTGAATCAAGCTAAAAAAAAAAAAGCTCAAAGGAGAGCTCATGTTTTGGAGAACCAAGATTCAAGCTAGGGTTCAAGGCAGGGTCCAACTCAAGGATTCAATTTGCTTCAAATGAGTCCAATTTGGTTCCTAGGAATTTGAACCCTGGACCCGTCTAAAGTGGGCCTTAATTAAAGAACAAACACCCATCCCAAAGGGCAAAAGGAGGGAAAAGAAAGAAAGAAAAAAACAAGGACTAATATCCAACCAAGAGAAAGCACCCACAAAGTGCAAATTTCTGAGAAAACTTTGACAAAAATGGGCTATTTTCATAAAGCCTGGTGTCATTTTTGTCCTGAGAATTTCTAAGAGTCCGGCCCTAAAATGCAAGGTCACTCTTTACACTTAGTAAAGCACACGGACAAGGGTTAAGTTAGGTAGGCTAGGGTAATTTAGGTGACTAATGCTAAGGTAGGCTACGTGACTAAGGTTAAGCTAACTAGGTTAGGAAAAGTATCTACTAATTACCTACCTATTAGTTTAGGTAGGTAGGTAGATAGGTAGCCTAAGCACCTTTAGAAGCATTATACAAATGGTGATACCTTAGATTGATTGAGGTCACAAATGTGACACCATAAATGTCACACAAATGAAGAACTGTCCTTTACCCTTGTATCATTTGAAAAATGCAAATTACAAAAACTTTTAGGCAAAGAACACCAGGATTACTAAATGAACATTTTTAATGTTTTGTAAAAGCACATATGAAACATCTAGATGTAAACTAGTGTTGAATGCAACTTTTTTTTAAAAGCATTGAAATATTGTCAAATGCATATACCTTAAGTTGCATGTGTCACATAATTGAAATTTTGATTTTTTTATGTATTTTTAAGACTACAAAGTCCTTAATCTTGATTCTTATGAAGATATCTTAATTATGATTATGGTCACATAGTCACCGTAGACTAACGAAAATCAAGTCCTTAACAATTGAACCACACATTTTTGAAGTGATAAATTTTGTTTATTTATTTATTTTGAACATTTTGTTAAATAGGTAGGATGATAAATAAAAAATAGATAAGTTGATAGTTAGGTAGGTTGTAGGAGGTGAACGATCAAAACCTACCTACTTAGCCTAAGCCTAGGCTAGCCTACATACCAATCTACCTACACTTTATGCACCTAGGTAGGTTATGTAGGTAGTTTAACCTACTATTCACCTATCTTCCAAGCCTAAACATAGCCTAACCTAGTTTGGTTAATAACCTATGAATTATAGGTATATTACCTGCCTACCTATTTAACTTAACCTTAATACCTCTCATGTAATAAGTACATAACTTAACTAGTTTAGCTTAATCTAACTACAAATTACATAGCATACTTAGATTTACTTATGTAACTTAATTTAACTATTAGTCATAAGTAATAATAGCTCATCCTAGCTTACTTACTAGGCATAGCCAATAGGTTAGACTACCCTAGGTCATAATTAATTTAGGCTAGGATAAGATAGCTAGCCAATCCTACTATCTAAAGCCTAAGTTAACTAGCGTGTAAGTTAGCCTTAGGTTTAAGTTTCTTACCGAGCTTAACTTAAATACCTACCTACCTATAATTAACCCCGACCTACCTTTATACCTTTAGATTTACCTTTACTATATACTTAATAACATAGTATTTTTTAAGGGCTATAAATTTGCATTAAAATAAATGTTCATTTCAAAAATCTCCCTCAAAATAAAAGTCCATTGGTTACAATGTTTAATGAATGTTTTTGAATATTTTATTATCGTTAGAATCATTTCAAAATCATACCACATGTTTTAACAATATATTAAAACCTTTCTCATGTAAACACATTAAAAACTTACAAAATTAGTATAATTGTTGATTTCAAAACATGAAAACCATACATAAGTCCATTTGTTGCGGTACATGTTATCATTATTGCACCCATTATTGTTGTTACCAATAATTGGTTATTCTTGTGAATAATGAAATATAAAGGTTATTCTTGGATGAAAATATTCCTTCACATCATCCCATTCTAAAGACAATGAAAACATTGGTCTCAACCAAATTGCAAAAATGACCAAAAATTGTGAAGGTTCAAACAAAGTTGCAATAACAATCATGGACAATTTCACATGACAATTAATTACATGCATATTGTCATTATAAATTCATTGATTACAAAACACAAGATTTTTTTAATGGCGGGTCCTAATTGTGTTTTGGCACCTTCATCAAAAATCAAACGGCATGGGTGGTTGCAAGATAAGGTGGACAACTCTTTGCAACACAATGCAAGTTTTTCTTGAATGTCATGCATTAACATGCCATAAAATTATCATTATCTCAAATTTGCTATTGAATTAATACTTTCAACTTAAACAAGAAGAAATTTTTATTAAAAATTATAACATATATTTTCCATAGGATAAAATCATAGTCAAAGGAGCCACCCTAATGAGTGGACATTCATTAAAACTACATTTTTGTATGTTTGAAAGATCACAAAAAAACCATAATAGTTTGGATTGTCATAAATGTTTTTGGAATATTTTCCATTAATTGCAAAGTTTATATGTTCAAAGTTTAACACAATTCAAAAATGTTTTGGCATATTAAAAGCACTCAAACCTCAAAAATGAACAATCTTTGTTTTTTTCAAACATCTTTTGTTTTACCAAATGTGCACCATTCCTTAAAAATTGGAGAGGATTTTAACATTGATGATTAGAAAGGCAAAAGGACTTAAATTGATGCAGTGTTAAAAATGGGATATCCAAAATACCAAATTTTAAGTTATAAACCAATGTAAAAATGGCACATGTCATGCGTAATCTTTGAAAAAGGACTTTTACTTTGTTTCCCCTAGCTCCTTTTATCATGGTTTCACCCCATACTAATGGACTTTTGAAGTTGAAAAATATGGTATTTTGTTTGTGGCTTTATATAAATACATTTTTGTTTATGAATTTTGTTTCAAATATCTTATAGGGACTTATATATGATATACTAAAAGAAAAGTAATGTAAATGAAAAAAAAAATGTACAAAAAAACTTAACCCAAAAAAAGTTATGGATCTTTAAATGTCATAAATTGGACTTTATTTTCAAAAGTCCATATCATAATCATAATTTATTAATGGGTTTTATTTTTTTCCTTTTAACATGTATGTTAAAAAATCATATAATTAATTTTTCATTCACATAATTTTTATTAACCCATTAACCATCTTTAATCCCCTACTTAAATAATGATATCACAATAAATTATAATTTTAACATTATCACATGGACTTTTTATTTTGTTAATTTTGTCCACCTTATCTTGCAACCACCCAACAAAATGTCCTTTTGAGATGTGATTAGTTGGAATGCCATGGTATTCAAACATATGAAATGCAACGAAAAGTAAAAAGCACTAAAAATATTTCAATAAATGCAATAAAACAATGTGTGACCAAATTATGTTATGTTTATGGAGGTGATGAATTTGTGCACTAATGTAATTGCTCTTAAAGAATGCATGTGTTCATCAACAAACCATTCAAAATGGTTTGGAGTTGGATGTTTTTCTACAAAATAGTTTGGTGGACATGCATGCAAAGTGTGGGAACATGGAAAATGCTTGGAATGTGTTATTGACAAAATGCTATCTCAAAAAATTAAAACCTTGAAATCTTAAATTTTGACCCTAAAATCTAAACCTCAAAACCCTGACCCCAAAAAAACAAATCCTAAAAGCTTAAACAACATAAATCTTTAAACTCAAAAACTTAAACCTTAATATTTAAACCTTACATACCCAAAAGTTAAATTGTAAACATAAACCTTAAAACCTTCATATGTAAACCTCAACCCTAAAAAGTAAACCCTAAAACATCACGTCTTAAACCTTAATATTTAAAAATCTAAACCCTAACAACTCAAGCCTATAACTATAGGACCTTACAATTAAAAAGTCTCATGTAGCATAAATTTAAGTTGCATAACCTATAGTTTACAATGCTAAAACCTTAAAAATTTCAAAAAAAAATCTTTAAAACTAAACCCTAAAACCAAAGGTCTTAAACCTAAAACCTAAATCCAAAATTTGAACCCCAAAACCTAAAAAAATGAAACCATAAAAATACCCAACACTAGACTCCTTACGATTAAATTGTGTGATTGGCTCCTTGCAACCAGACATATTTAACATTTTTTGATTCACATTAGCTCCAACTATACCTAAGTTTTCCTTTTTCCTTTTTCTCAAAACAAAGATAAAAGAGCCAAGCACCCACTCAAATCACAAATCACAAACTATGCTTTGATTACAGCATGTGATAACACTAAAAAAACCTTCCAATGTTCCCCGCAATGTATAACTTGCCTAGCTCCCCCACAATTTGTTATATTTTTGTAAATGAATATTGTACCTTCAACTGATGTTTAGCACTTATTTGCTGAATATTTAATTATTAAAAAAAATGAAGTTTAGTTGTTTTATATTTTAGTTTCCAGAATTTCAACAATGGAGGAATGACTATGAAAAATACATCTTATGTTGTGCATTTGTAGTAGTAACCAAACGGTTTTCAATTTTCAACAATTTTGACAAATATGTTAAATAAAATTTCCTCCTCTTTTTTTTGGTTAGACCTTTTAACAAAATATTTTGTGCCAAACATCAATCCAAAATATGATACATAAGGCTCACAGATATCTTTTAGTTTTGTGCAACTAAGTGTAATTATACATATACCCACCCAAATAGAAGTTACACATTTTTATATGGACATGTGAAATTGTATATATATATATATATATTTGTTTTACACTTACACAAAGCCTAAGTCCTAAACCATATACACACACAACATTGGGATCAACTTTTTATATATTTTTTCATTTCTTTGGCGTTCCCATGGTTACAAATTGACCAACATCCATCTAAGCATTTGGAGATTATTGGGACTTCATAAATGTGTGAATATCACAAATGTGCATAGCAAGAGGGTTTGTGAATTTCACAATGTGTTGAGAAAATTTGTTTAAAGGGGTTCTTATTTGGGGGGGGGGGGTTGGAAATGAAAAACTTGAGTCTTCAAAAATTTACAAAAAGTAACTCAAAAAAGTTACACCTTTTACAACACTAGCTATTAGCCACACCTCATATTTAGGCCCTCTATGAAGATTTTCCACATCGAACATTAGAGTGTTAATTATTCCCCTATCCCAAGCCATAAGAATGAAAAGGTGGACCCCCTATAGTGAGGGCCTATTTCATATTGGCCCACATAGAGGGCTCTTCCTCCAAGAAAAATATTGTGTGAGGATCTTATGGTGGTGGACCATTTACCTCCAAACTTGAAAACTTGTCCGAAAGAGCTTTTCCAAGACATCCAATATATAAAATGATTCAAGTTTGATGGATCATATAATCTTATTCTGAAAATAGAAAATTAAGTGATTTTGGAGGTTTTCAATTGTCTGAAGTGAGGAGGAAAAAAAATAATATAACTGCCAAATTTTTTATATTTAAATATTTTTTATGGCTTGTAGAGAAAAATATAGAAGGATAATATTACTAATGACTGCACATGGCCATGCTTTCTCTCTGATGTAATCCTACAACCTAATCAGTGACATCATCATCCCAGCCATCATCTTATGTTGTCATCCCTCTCTCTCTCTCTTCTCTTTCTCTCTCTTTTGAGTTGCAATGGGATTCTTCCATGGTGGAATGTGTTAGGCTACATTTGTCTCTCTCTTCTTCTAAGTTGTGCATTCTTTTCACCTTTTGTGACTCATTCTAACCACCCAGAAGATCACTCTAGTGTGCAACAAGAACACCGCCCTAACCCATTTGCATGATGGATGTTGTCCACATGAATTTGTTGCCCCATTTGAACTACCATTGAAGCAAAGTAAGTTACCTTCACCAAGTGCGGTTCCATACCCAATTTCTTTTTCCTTTGAACATTGATCTTAACTTTGTGTGCATGGGTTTTCACTTACAAGTAGAGTGACTCGAGAAGGCAAATAAATTTATTTACTAGTATTGCACCAGTGTTGTGTGGGTATATCTTTTACCCAGATATACCCACCAATTATGACTAGGGTATATTAATTATCCTAACTTATTTTCTTAAAATTTATATATCCCTTAAGCTACCATACTCTATAATGAATCTAAACACAATATCCTTGCCTTGGTAGGCAAGGCCAATAAACTTGAGAGCCTGTAACATGCAAACCCCAAGCTTGGGGTGGTTACAGATTTAGGACTTTTCATATATGGAGATATTGTTTTTTTGTGGTTATAGATATCAGAATATTCATGGTTGGATGTAAAGAGGAATTTTTTTTCTTGTCCCCACAAGTCCAAAAAAACCTATCACAAGTTGGTGCAAGCATTATTTTCATTCTCCCTCATATGGAGAAGGTCAATGCTACTTGAACTTTACATTCTTATGATATGTGGTTTATGTTTGGGATATGGAGAATTTGGGTCTAGTATTTTATTGTGTACTTTACAAGGTTGCAGCAACTGCTAATTAGTTAGTAGCAAGCACCAAGTCAATGGCAAATCAGCAACTAGTTTAATATTAAGAGCATAGTCATTTTGGTGTTCATTTTTCTAAGAATACAAATGGAATTTTCTCTTTTTTTTTGGTTTGTGAGCTTCTATTGTGTTGTTCACAGCGGATTGACATGTTTCAACAATTTTGAAGATGTTGGAGTGATACAAAGGGCTTTGTGGTTCAAATTATGACAACCTCAACGGCAAATAGATCCAGCACTTTTACCACTATCAACTGCACAAAAATTTCAAGCAAATGAAGAATCAAAAGTTCAACCTACTCTTGAAGCCCAATCTCACCAAGGTGATGCTCCTTCGCCAACTAATGTTGTTGCTTCTCCATCAATTGGTAGATCTAGTACAAGCAATTTTTTTGGATTCCTTGGGATTAAAAATTTGCCCCTTGAACATTTTACAACTAAACGATGATGAACTTGTGTCACTTGAAAAAGAATGGGTTCTTTGTTGTATTATTTGTCATCCAATTGCTTTGGGTGCTCATGTGTTGGGATCAAAGATTCAAGGTAGGAAGGGATTGATCTTATATAAAACTGAAAATGGGACTTCAGCTATGAAAAATCATTATGAAGGTGAACATTCTAACATTTGGAAAGTGTATGTTAATGAGATTACGCTAAACTGTTATGTTGGAATAGATCCATCTAAGAAGCAAAGTTCCAAGGTCCAGAAAGTAGTAACCCAAGATCCATTTCCACATTTTTCAGTAGTACTACACCTTACAAAAAAATCACAACAAAGAACTTAAAAATTTCATTGATGATGTTGTGCTTCTTGTTGTGAAAAGTTTGCTTCCATTAAACACAATTGAAAGCATACGGATGAAGTGGTTTGGGTTGCAAAGGGATCCACAAGCAATGTTTCCATCATGGAGAACCCTAATTGAAGATATATTGCTTTCTATGGTGGAATGCACACTTCAAGAATTTGTTTTCCCTTATGTCAATGCTACAACTTCTATCATAGCAACATTTGATCTATGGGTGAGCAAAGGTGCATTTGATACATTTGCCCTTGTCATTCATTTTTTGATTATGTGAATCAAAACATGTGACACTTGATTTGTTTGAAGCAAAAGGGACTAGTGGAGTTATTCTTATTGGCCAATTGCAAGCTTTGTTTTAAAAGCACAAGGTTACTAACAAAATCATTTGTTATGTGAAAGATGAAGGCACAAATTTATCAACAATGACTAATGTTCTTAAACAAATTGTGACATGTGAAGAATTGGGGATACAAGCACCATTTTAAAGTGTTTGTTTTGGTCATGCCCTTTCTAAAGCTTGCCAATAAGTCACTTTTGATGAAAAGGTAAGTTCTAATTTGCAACCATTGAATATCAAAGTTACACAATCTTCAATTCAATCTTGTATAACATGGCCAAAAACTTTTGCAAAGGAAGGATAGAATGGACAAAGGCTTGTTTGGAAACAGGTTTGCAACCATGAAAGTTGAGCACACCAATGAAAACAAGGTTCACTTACAAAGTGGCAATGTTCCAACAAGCCTTCTAATTTAAAATTATTATCCATTTTTTTTATATCAACAAGCATTAGCTTTGCAAAACAAAATTCCAACAACACAAATTTAGGCCATCACAGGTCATTGCATTAACCTTGACCCCGGTTGTGTTGAGTTGTGTGGTTAATTAATGCCACAATGGTTACTAGTTGCTTAGCAATGCAGTTGCAAAAGCACTCAATTTTTGTGTCAAATTGACCCAAGAAAGACTTGAACTAGAAATCCAAATGAGTTCTATCCCATCATCTCAATTTGATGCAAAATCATTTTTATTAGCAAGTAGGGTGCAATTAGAAGTCAAGCATGTGCTTGTTCCATTTTTGGATTGCTTACATGAATTTAATCCAAAAAGGGCACACATGATATTGGTTTTAATGTTTGACCTCAAATTCAAGGGCTTATCTATTGTAAGCAATTATGTGAAAAAACAAATAGCCACAATTGCAGCAACAAAGTATGATTTTGAAACCCTAATTCCCCTTTTGTGTTTAACTTACCAAAAATTGAATGTTTTTGTAATGCCATCAACAAATTATGTTGCCCAATAATGATCATTGGTTGTATTTGGTGCAGGTTTGTCTACAAAGGATGTTACAATTGAACATGTAAATGTCCACATTCACAATTTTGAATTTTGCCTTCAAAATGGTTTTTGGTTTTTTCATTATAATTTAATTCAAAGTTACAATAAAACTAATCTAATTTGTATATGTGATGTGCTTAACCATAAACATGACTTGTTACTTAATTTTTGTGTTTTTGATTATTGGTGAAACAAAAACTCTTTTGTTTTCAAAATCTACAATTGGTGGCAAAATCTTCTGAAAATCCACTAAAGTGGTGGAAGGCTCACAAGGCCCAATTTCCTATCATTGGATACTTGACCCATCAAATTTTGAGTATTGTAGGAAGTCAAATTGAAGCCGGGGAAAGAGAAGGGGGGTAAAAAAAATTCCTTTTGAGGAAGGGTGAGGGTGTTGAATTTTTTTGTTCCCAATGAGTTCCCCAATAGCTCCTCACTTTATCCCATATCCTTTGCCCTAAGTTCTACTCTTGTAACCCATATAATCAACCGAAAAGAAGAGATCGTAACATACCTAGTTTGAGTCTGTCCAAAGCTGGATTAATTTTTCATGTCATGGGCCAATCAAAGATGCCCATCACAAAAGGAAAAAAAAAAAAGAACTTTGTGGGGTCCTCACAACTAATAAATATGAGTCATAATATTGTTGTAACAATACCATTTGGACATCCTCATGATGATTTCTTTTGTTTCACTTAGACAATAAAAATGAGGTTTAAAAACAATTTTTTTACAATTGAGGTGAGAAAAAATGTCAAGTAATTTTGTACTTCTTAGGCACACAGCATAACCAAGCTTTAGGGCAGGGGGAGTCAATAGCAATGTCGAACATATTTTTAGAACTTTCAACATTTGCAACTCACAAGAAGAAATTGATCGACACTTATTGAAAATTGTGTTGGAATGGTAAAGGTAGTATGTATTAGTACTACCAATACTTTTAATAGATTCTTCTCTGGAGCACATTCAACCCTATCTACTTGTTTTTCAGCCCTTTCACATGTTGTCATGCACGACCACATCTGTTTGTATGGTATTTTGATGCTCCCAAAATCTTTGTGCTTTTGGACTCTAGAGTGGAGGAGTTGTCCCAAGTGTCTTATATTGTGTGCTAACTTATACTTGTCCAAAATTTGGAAGGACACATGGACACAGGTTAGTCATGTAAATTCTGAAGCTAAGTTCCCTAGGCTGAAAAAATAGTTTTGAGATGCTCATAAAAGCCATACCCAGTATTGCAAAGTGCCCCCCACCTCTTGAAGGAGGCCATATAAGTACACTTGTTTTTTCCTATTTCAAAATTGGCAAATGTTACTTGTCTTTACATGGCCCTTTTGGCAACTTGATTGTACTTGAAGATGCTTGTTCCACTAAAAGTACTTTTGAGAAGACACCCAATTGAGGAGTATTTTTTGTTTTTTCCTTGGTGGCTTCCACCTCCTCCAACTAAGCTAAGAATTTGGTGGAAAGCCTAATTGTCTCCTCACTTCTATAGAAGACCCTTTGGCCATTTAAAAATAAGAGATAAAATTTTGTCAAAGTGTGGATTTGGTACCTTTGTTTTTCTTCATTAAAAAAAAAAAGGAAAACACGAGCGAGCACCATTGGCAATGCCATGGGAAGAGGGATGGCCAATTTTCAGCATCCAAAATCAAGAAATAGTCAAAATGCAATTCTCCGTCTCTCACATCACTTGGGCCCCATCTTTGGGCATAACATGGGGATGGTCCATACTCCATACTCTTTGACATCCGGTTAGAGACAGCTCCATGTGTGAATGAGCTTATTTATATGGAATGAACTCACATGTATTCTTATTGAGCTCAAACTCACAAACTACCATCACAGGCTTGTGAACTTTGATGTCCCACCTGCCTTGCCTTGCCTTTCCTAGTACGATGAGAGATTACCCATAATTTCAAAATTATTGTTTGCAATGCAAACAAGTTAACAAAAGTTATGAACTATTTTTTACCCAAAAAATGCATAACCTAATGGAGCTTTTGGGTTGTATTAAGGATATCTGATGGTCCTAGGCAACTTGAGTGTTTGTATTAGTATATTTGAAAATGAAACACGATCAATCAAATGTCAAAAGTATGAAAGAAATCTTTCAACAAACTCTATAGGCACATTTGGTGCCTTGTCACCCAAAAGCTTAATTACATGCATATGTGTGATGGTGTGACTAGTCCATGGATGTCACTCTTGGAGATTATGCACCAAGCCTCTACTTCCTACAAACCATAGACTTCATAGTTTGAGTTGGAGTTGATCCGAATGGGTCTAACCCGACTTTACAAACTTTAGCTTGTTTGGAAGCATGTTTAGCAAACAATGCAAGGATAGAGGGGAGACTATAGAGTATGCCCATGTTCCCCCCCCCCAAAAAAAAGTGCCAAAACTATAATAAAAAGTACAAGCAAGCTCAAGCAAAGTGCAAACCCCATTCTTCAAGCACATGCAAATCTAAGTCACACAAACAAGATAATAAGGCAAACCAATCACATGTGTCATAAATTGAAGCAACACCACATATTTTAACTTATTTGGCAAAACCCAAAATACCGGGAGAAGGTACAAGCCCAAAGTTGACAAGTTTTTTCAGAATTTTTTAATAAAAAAACCCCAATGGTAGGAGAAGACAACAATGGATGGCACTCTTTTCACTACCAAAGATGCCCTTGGGCCACCACTCATACCCAAAATTAACTCTCAAGCCTCTCTAAGGTGCTTATGCTTAACATTGGCATGCCAAGTTACCATACCCACTTTGTAGAGTGGAGGTCTAGGGTTCCTTTAAGGAAAGGACTCTATATATCACTAGTGTAAGTCCCATGAAAGTGAGAAGCCAATTTTAACCTTTTAGGCTTTCATATGCCAATCATTTCATTCAACATTCAATATCATCCATATTCTAAATCAGGAAACTAGGTCAAGAACTTGACATCTAGTGTTCCCCAAAATTTTGCAAAATATGGGGTAGATTCCCAACCTTGGTAAGCAAATATCTACCTACTTAAATGATAGATTTTTTAACACTTCCCAAACACATCTAGACCTTGCCACAACCCTACATCTTAGGCTTGCATATAAATCATATGATTTTTTTTATTGGGCGAATTTTCGCAATTTGAAAAAATAAAAAATTCATGAACATTAAAAAAAACATGAAAATAAATAAACACGTGAAAATTTCATGGTTTTCAATTTTTTGCTTTGTCATTTTTTTAGAAGAAATCGAAAGCAAAGTCGTCATGTCTAGCTAGACCTAGGTAGTAGGTAGGTCGCTAGTTGTGGCAAGGTTTTTGAAAAAAAATCTATTGTCATCCATAAACTAGGGTTTTTGGGAAAAAACATCTACTGTCATCCATAAACTAGGGTTTTTGGAAAAAAAAATCTATTATCATCCATAAACTAGGGTTTTTGGAAAAAAAAATCTATTATCATCCATAAACTAGGGTTTTTGGAAAAAAAATCTATTGTCATTCATCCCTATCATCATTTATTGTCAGATCCTTTGGGAGACCCTCGCCACTGAACGTGCTTGAAAAAACTTTAAAAATAAAACCCTGATATTCATACTTGCTGAAGTGAGTGCTTAAAATTTTAATGAACAAACTTATTTTCATATTTGAGCCAATTATTTAAACTATATGCAACTAGTAGTCATCAATGAAGCTATTTACCATTTATATATTGGACTTCAAGCATATTGATGTTTATTGAGAATGCTCCATAACAATGTTTTTAAAAAGATTTTTAAAATATCGAATGGGTGGCTATTATTAAGGATAATTTGGTGCATTTGTGACGATAATACAAGTGCTGAAGTATGAAGCATGTGATTATGAATAAGTTGAAAATTGGCTATATGCAATAACAAAATTTTATTAAGAGTTGGTGATAGATAAAGTTTGATTGAGAGTGGGCAACATAAAATTATGAGTTGGCAACATAAGCACAACTAGAAACATTTATTGATCATCAAAAACAAGAAATCAAGGTGAAATTAACAAGAGCAAATATAATCACAACAAAAAAAAAATTGATTGAGCATTCAAAATAAGAAATCAAAGGAAAAACAACACGAGCAAATGCAATTCCAAGTTTTAATATTAAAAACCTTGATTGAACACCAAAAACAAGAAATTGAGAAAAAACAACAAAACCTCACAAGGCAATGAAATATAATCAAGCTTAACAACTAACTATTGGCAAAAAATGATGTTGGAAAAAATGAAATTTGCCAATCAACATTACAGGAGGTGATGCAATGTGAGAATTGAGACCTTGATTGTCCTTAAGGAATTTCACATGGCTATATTTTATTTTTGCAATCTCACTATATAATGCTAGTCAAAAAAGACGCTATTACATAGTGTTGCATTGTTCTTCCATTAGTAGCCTCTTGTTGGTGCTCTATGTTGTCAAATATACTCCCTTTGCATTCATCCCTTACGCCAATGCATGGAAAATGTTAAATAGGCCAAGACATTTAAATTTCATACGTAAAGATCCTTTTAAATTTTGTCTTTGGACCTATTTGTATGCACCTCTCCCAAGGGGAAAAGTTTATGGTTGAAATTTCAGGGATCATACAAAAGCATAATGTACCTCACACTTTTGTGAAGCACTGGGCCTAATTTCCTAGTGTATCTGGAGCAGTGTTTTTTTTCCCATTTTTGCAAAGTAGCCTGTGGGGCCACATCTGCACTGCATGTGGTGCTCAGCTGGCTAAAACTTAGATTTGTTGGGAATTTTTTTGGCCCCACTCCCAAATTATTTATCTCCAAGTGGCTGTCACTTTATTTTTAAAGGTGAAATTTTTGGCCCTTCTTTCAGATTTAAAGGTGAAAAAATCTGGCTATGCTTCAAATTAAGTTAGACTTTTTTGGCTACTCTGTTATTGTAGTTGGAGTGTTTGGACAATGAGTGAAAAATCTTTGTCTAACTCTGGCAATTGCTTCTCCCAAATAGTAGAATGTAGGGCATGTGAGTAAGCAGCATGAAGTGCATACTGCACACACATTGTGAAGTGCAAACGCCCTTTCTCTTTTTTTTTTAAGCACAGCAAATTAAGTTCTAGAAAACACAAGCACTTGTGGGGGATTGAATCCCTGGAACTTTCAGCACAAGTGACCTATAAACTCACAAGTTAGTACCTAATTACAACAAGCCAAAAGATAAACCCATGGCATTGCACTGCAAGAAAAGGGCAGAAAATGCCAACACCATGGAAAGAAAGTTCTGTGTCTCATAAAATAGTCATTCAATTCAGTAGCAATACAAATCTACTTCTACAAAAACTAACCCCAACAAATGCAAAAGGCATATTGTCTAGTCATCATAACAATATCAATGGCGAGTGGCATGCCCTTCTAGGTGGACCCTCGAGTGTGGGGCTTGCCAAGTCAAGACCCAAGTCCACACCACCACAAGGTGGCCCTCATGACAGCTTGGGTTACGAGTCTAAGTGCTGGGCTGCATTCAACTCCTGGTTTGACATGCTCATGAGCTACGCAAGTGTTGACGAATGAGGGTTTGAGGAAGGGGGCCTGGGGTGTTGGCCTCATCATACTAAGTCCTCGAACTAGGCAAAGTCTATGGTTAGGCTGGAAGACGGGAGATGGTAATCCCAAGCTACAAGGCCTTGGACCACTTGGGAAATCGACAGCGGGTATTAATTCCACTCATCTAAAGGTCAGGGTTAGCCCAAGGTAGTGAGGTAAGTTTGAATGCTGAAGCTTCACCAAGTGCATGGTTTTCCATGTGCAAGTAATGTAGGTTTTTAGAACGGCACAAGAACGAAACAGGGTGACATTGGAATGGTGTCAAGGTGTAAACAGGTGCGATAAGTGGTATCAAAGTAGGCTTATAAGGTCGAGTGTGAATTTTTCTAAATCATTTGGGGAGGTGAATAGTTGAAGGAAAATGGCCTCGAATGATCCTCTACCTAGCACATAGGTTGTGGTGGAACGCAAGGTCAAAAAAAAGTACAAGAGCAAAACAAAAAAGGAGAAAAACACCATTGTGGAGGAGCTGGTGATTATAACCTAAACCATGGTGGGTGGCAAAACATCATGATGAGGAGGTTCGAAGTCTAAAGGACTTGGTGGAGGAGGTGGCATAACTTGCTCCATGAAAATCCAAGAAAACAAGGTGGGATGAAAGGGGGACCGAGCAGAGCAAAAGCCCATGATAGGACTCCCTCCCTTGTTAAGCAAAGGAAGAGAGTGGACGAGGTGAACGTGGGTCCACTGGTAAAAACTCCCGCAGCTCTTCAAAAGCATAAGAAGAAGGAAAAAGTTCCTAAACCAATTGTGGAATTGAATGAACACCTCGACTTCCACTCCTCTAAATCGAATGGGGATGTAAATTTTTTGATTGCCCCTTTGGGTGTGTCAAGGAGGGAAAAAGAAGGCAAGCAAGCCCTAGAGTGTTCGATCGTGGAAGAATCTCTTGAGAAGCAAGAGGAGGAAGCTCCAAAGGTGGAGGAATCATCCAAAGAGTTTTTGGCTTTTGTGGATGTTTTTTGTGTGTTTGTGATTCAACAAGGAGAAGCTATGGCACAAAACCAAGAAATAACCAAACTAATGAACCACATTGCAGAAGGTTTGGGTGCCATCGATAACACCCCAAGTGGAGGTTTTGCCAAGGCAACCATCAAATGAGGCTGTTGGATTCCTTCGTAGGGAAGGAGACCAAAACCAAGCAAATGTGGCCATGATTGCACCAAGTAAAGGTGTATATTGAAATGCAATGCCTTGAAACTAACAAAGAGCGGATTCATTTCACTTAAACCCTATTGAAAAAACATGTGTGGGAATTGTGGATGGCCAAAAGCAAGAGACATCCGACCCACTTGAAACCCTCACTTAAGAAGAGTTCAAATTGCAACTAGACATGAGGTTCATGTCACACCACTTGGTGCTTCAAGATGGGATGAAGTTATTAGAGCTCACCCAAGGTGACAATAGGGGCTTGTTGGCCGCCTATGTCCAAAACTTCAATCGGATGCTAACTCTAGTCCCCTTGAAAAATGAATATGTTTGAAAGTTAATTTTCCTACATGGACTCAAGCTTTGGGTGTAGAAGATAGTCTACTAGAAGACCAATATTCCAAAAACATGCCAAAGGCTAATGAAGATGGTGCAATGTATGGAGGATGAAACTCCTGCACACCCCAAAGGTGAAACCAGAAACTAAACCACCTAAAAAAATCAAACCGGCCCAAACAATGGGAGTAAGGGTCGTAACAAACATAATTGGGGCTAAGGTAAATCGAGGCCTAAGAAAAATAAGGAAAATTCAGTGAACAAGGAGCTGTTAGTCAAGGAGGTGAAGCAGGACTTGTCCAAGGTCAAATGTTTCAATTGTGATAACAACGAACATTTGGCGATCGAAAGACTGCCCCAAGCCACCTCAAGGTAAGTGAGTGCATTGCCCAAGGTAAGTTGATTCTCCAAAGAAACTTCGTGGCCGAAATAGGGGCACACAAAAATGAGGCCTCCAACTTGTTAAAATTGAATTGTAAGATAAATGACAAACTTGTGGGTTGTTTCTTGGATTTAGGAGTGACAAATTTGTTCATGACTTTGCAAATGATGAAGCAACTTGGAATCAAGACCGAATTAATGGCAAACCCCATCATGGTGCAATTAGCACAAGGCATAACTAGACCCTCGTTTAGTGTAATGCTAAGAATTGAACTATTTTGCAAAGGAATTTGATTTTTTGAAAACTTCACCATGTGTGACTTGGATAATTTTGATGCAATTATAAAAAACATGTTTTTGGATGCCTAGGAAATAAACATCCTTCGCAGCAGAGGTAAGTTGAAAGTATGTGCTAAGAATGACTTTAGTTGGTGAACTTAGATGTAGATTATAATTTTGCATTGGTAGAAATGGGAGTGAATTTGGTTCTTTTAGCTAATGAATTAAAATCAACTAATTTTCTTCTTTTGATGTGTTTGAAAGTCTCCCAAGGGGAGCCTAAGCCACAAAGGGTTAAGCAACCCCCTACTTATTTTGGATTCACTCAATAAATTTTCGAAAGTTCTAACAAACGAACTCCTTGATGCCCTTCCACATTATAGAGAGGTTGGCCATAAGATAAAAATGGTGCCTGGAATGGCCCCGTCATCCAAGGCACCCTATAGGTTAAACCAAAAGGAATTGGAAGAGTTTTTTTAAAAATTAAACGATCTCCTCAGTCATGGGTATATTTGGCAAAACAAGTTTTCTTATGGGGCATCTATTTTGTTTGTGGATAAAAAGGACGACAAGTTGAAAATGTGTATTAACTATCGTGCCTTGAATAAAATAATAATAATAAACAACTATCCTCTACCTCGCATTAATGATATGTTGGATCGGCTCAATGGGCAAAACACTTCAACTAAATTGATTTGAAGTTGAGGTACTGCCAAATATGCATTGCGGATGAAGATGTATAAAAAACAACAATGAGGTTCAAGTATGGCTCCTACGAATTCCTAATGATGCCATTCAAGTTGTGTAATGTTTTGTCAGCATTCATGACCTTCATGAACTTTATTTTCCATGAAAAGTTAAATGAGTTTGTGACCATCTATATTGATGATATACTAGTGTACTCCAAAAAATGGAGGAATATACAGAATGCTTAGAATATGGTTTAAATAAGCTCTAAGAAAACTAACTATTTGCCAATAGGGTGAATAGTGAATTAGCCCAAAAGGAGATGGACTTCTTAGGGCATATTTTGTCATGGGAAGGGGTTAAACCTGATCCTAAAAAATTAGAAACCATACAAAACTACAAAAGGCTGATCATAATCAAAGGAATTCGATCTTTTCTAAGCATAGCTAATTTTTATTGGAAGTTTATAAAAGACTTTTCGCAACTCACGAAACCACTTTTGAATCTCCTTAAAAAAAAATTATCTTTCGAATGGAAGGAGGAGCAATTGAGGGCATTTAAGGACTTGAAAAATAAACTTTTGTTTGTCCTTGTATTAAAAATCTCGGATTTCACTAAACCATTTGAAGTCCACATCAATACAAGCGACTTTGTTATCAGTGGGGTGTTCATGCAAAATGGACATCCAATTGCATTTAAGAGCAAGAAGCTCTATGGGGCTCAACTACAATGGCCAATTCACAAGAAGGAATTGTATGTCATCGTGTGTTACTTGAAAGCGTGGTAACATTACTTGGGGACACATAAGACCAAGGTCTACATGGATAACATCTCCTTATGGTATTTTAAAACGCAGCCAAGGGCCTCAATGAAATAGTTAAAATGGCATGGCACATTGGCATTGTTGGATGTGGAGTTGATCCACAAGCCAAGCCAAAACAATGTAGTCTTTAATGCATTAAGTAGGAAGGAGGAATTCCAATTGGAAAACCCTCAACCAAGACCCAAGCATTAAAGGCCATTTTTTAGGGCGAAAGCAGCCTAGAACGAGAGATAAAGGAAGCCTATGTGTAGGATCCGCTCACTCAACGTTATTTAAAGAGCTCCTTGGACAGAAGAACCAAGATGGGTTTGCTTTCCATTTACATGGGCACAAATATCCCAATATTTTAGGAAAACTCCATTATTTACCACACACATGTGTTGCAACCCCAAAGCCTATTGCAGTAGGAAAAGCCATATTAGGGAAAACCATATTATGTTGTAATGTTACAACTCTATGAAGATTTGTTACCCATCATCACATTTGCCAATGTGGTGATCTCGATTGTCCAGGTACACTCCACTCCTTGGGTGTTATATACCCTACACAAAAATGTCACAACATACAGTAACTATGTGGCCTTAACCTTTTAAAAACCCTAAAATATCCAGGTACCTGGTTGGTAGATGTGATGACATGTCCATTCTCAAGCATGCCACATGTAGGCCTAACCCTAGATCATATTGCTCTGTCATTTTGACACTTTCCTTCAAAACAGATTGTAACATTTTTCCATAATTTTCACAATTATCTAAAAGTGATTTTTGGTTAACAAAGGGAGGGATTAAGATTTTGAAACCCAGCAAGAAGAAAAACTTCAACTGTGAAGCACACAAGATTCTCTCGTCTTTTATCATCAGAGAAGAAGAACCACCAGCCCCACCAGACTTCAAATGAAATGAAAGCTCCTTATATATCAACTATGAAATTGAAGCTTGGAAACTGATCAGACTCTGAGGCTCCACACTCCACACAATTGATCTCTGTGTCACATATCATCAAAGAAGAAGAAGTAGAAACAGCATACTGAAAGAAATCAAAGCTCCTAGATATATATATATATATATAAATATACATTAACGGTGAAATTGAAGCTTTGGAAACTGATCAGAATCTGTAACTCCCCCACAATCAAGATCTTTCTGTATGTAGGGTCAATGCAAGCTAAGGTGACTTACTATTGACATCACAATGATAATATGAGTGCAAATGTAATGGTTAATAATTTGTATTATTTATATGTCAAAGGACTTAATTTGAGATTATTAACTTGAGTATGCATATCATCAGAGAAGAAACAGCAGCAGCAACATACTGAATATAATCAAAGCTCCTATATATCAATATCACTTGTGAAATTGAAAGTTGGAAACTGATCAGAGTCTGAGGCCCCACACAAATTACAATTGATCTAGACTGTAATGTCTAGCTATGATCACAGAATCTGAAGCAGCAGCACGAGCATACTGGCTGAAATGATAAAAGCTCCTAGATATATGAATCAACTGTGAAATCAATTGAAACTTGGAAACTGATCAGTGTCTGAGGCTCCGGCACACAGTTGATCTCTGTACTGTCTAGCTGTGATTAAAGAAGAAGAAGAAGAAGCTGCAGCTGCAGGAGCATATTGAATGAAATCAAAGCTCCCAGATATATAGCAACTGTGAAATTGAAGCTTGGAAAGACTGAGTCTAGATATCATCAGAGAACAAACAGTAGAAGCAGAATGAATGAAATCAAAGCTCCTATCAAGTGTGAAATTGAAGCAGCTACATGAGCTCCTGCATTATTATCACCTGAGCCTCCATTATTCCCACCCTGACCGTTTCCGCCATTTCCTCCATTACCACCATCACCACCACCATTATTGCTGCCTCCTCCTCCTTCTCCTCCATTGCCAGTACCTTGATTCCCATAATTGAAGGTGGTAATGTTGTTCAAGCAAGAAGGGATGGAAGAGGAACTAGTGTGAAGGTCATTGCTAGAGAGGTCCAAGTAGGTCAAAGTCTCCAGCTTGCAGAGGTTACTGGGTATGGAGCCTGAGAGGTTATTGTTTTGCAGATCTAGATGCGTGAGAGTGTGGATGTTACTGAGTGATGAAGGAATGGAGCCTTCTAGGTCACAGTCGTTTACTGTCAGAGAAACTAGAGCCGAGAAAGAGCCCCACTGTGATGGGATCTTGGAGCTGAACTGCAAGTACTTGAGTGTTAAGGTCTGGAGATCCTGAAGCTCCGCTAACGAAGCTCCAGGCTTCTCTCCCGAGTAGCTTTCGTTGCGAGTGATTTGGTAATCTGAGGGTCCTTCGACGTCTAGCTCCGTTACCGCACCTTCCTGACTGCATGTCACTCCACTCCAAGTGCAGCAGTCATCACCCCCACTATCCCAACTCGAGAACACTTTCTCGTTTGGATCCGAGAAAGCTTCTCTGAAATCCAGCAGCGCGTCTTTGGAATCCGAGCTGCAAGCTCCTGTGGATGACGTAGCATTGCAGCGACTCAATATCAGGGAGAGAAAAGAGATGACCCAAATAATGTTAGCTACACCCCCCCGTGATGAGCTTCTGCTGCGTTGTGATGTTTCTTCACGCTTGCAGCTCCCGCCGATCAGCGACAAAATTCCTAGACTGAACATTCCAACTGAGCTCCGACAGCAGCTACCCTGAAATCTTCTGTGCGATTCCAAGTGCTGCTTCATTCGGGAGAACTATAAACTGGAGTTCTCAGCCAATTCCCAGAGCTTACTTCCAGCACTCGCTGCTACCAGCTACAGAGCCGAGGGTCAGAGAAAGACTTGCCCACAGCAGCAGCACATACGGGAGTGAGAATCCAACAGCGAATGCTCTTTCCAAAACCCCAACATTTGTTGCAGTGGGTCCAGACCTATCTTCCTTCCTTCCACCTCAAACAAACAAACAATGTTCAAACAAACTTTGGCGAGAGAGAGAGAGAGTAGTGTGATCTAAGTACTCCACAGTAGTTGATCAAAATGCTTTGCAGTTCCTTGCAGATTGCACTAGACAAGCATTTAACTTTGAAAACCAGACTAAGAATTATACTATATCTACTACAACTTCAACACCAACTTGGAAAATCATGTCTACTGTAAGAAGATCAGCAATAATAAGAATGATGCTAATATCTAGAGCTCCAGTGTTGTTGAGATCTAGAAATCATCTGCTACTGAAACTACTCGTGCAATCATCACAGGTGTGGATTTTGGACAAAAAAACCACACTGCCTAAAAAAAAATTTTAAAAAAAACAAAAAACACAGAGAGAACTTAGATGTAATGATGAAGAAGCTCTGGGAAACAAAAAAACAATATCACTAGTGTATGAGCTAGCTACAGGAGAAGGAGAAATGTTGAAAGACTACTACTACTATTATTATTATTATTATTAAAACAATGGCCCAAGAGAGAAATTGAACTGGTCGTGCATGAGTCATGAAGGACCTGGAGCAAGCTTTGTACCACCATAAACATCATCATCATCAGCAGGAGCAGCAGCAGCATTACTAAATTATATGCTACAAACTCAAAATTCCAGACTCATAACAAATTGTGCAATGCCAAACAAAAAAAAGCATAAGTGGGGAAATTCTTCATAAAAATCCTGAGAATGATTGATGAAGAGATGGGAGATGGGTGTCTGAAATTTGTGTTTTGAGAGAAAGGGGGAAAGAAAAAAAAAATTTAAAAAAAATTGGGCTAATTTTGATTTTGATTTTGAGAGTGATTTGAGAGTATAATAAGCTGGTGATAAAGTTTTGATTAATACATGTACTGCAAAATTTGAAGAGAGAGAGAGAGAGTGATGGGTGTCAGTTACATTATTGGTTTTTCTGACATTTGTGCCTGCAAAGGAATCATTCATAATCTTGATGAGTGAGATCCTTTTTATCCTTTCCTCAACTTGTAGGCAGCTCCATTTTGGTTGTTTCTTGTTTCTTTCCTCTCCTTGTTCAGTTTTGGGCGTTGGGCAGAAGGAAAAATAGGCATCCTACCTACTACTACTACTCTTAGTCCTGCTCATCTCAACTCCCAAGGACATTAGTACTGTACTAGAGAGAACAGGCCCCAGAAGGGTTGAATTCTGGCAGGTACCCTATCAGGGTTTCTTTTTAAGGATTTTATGATGTAGCTAAAGTGGCAATTATCCAGGAAACAATTTTAGCCAAATTTGGCTACATAATTGATATTCAGGTGGGAAAAAAAATAGAATCCTTCTTTATTCTTGGCTACCTTCTGGAAGTTATGATAAGACTTTGAAGATTTGGAATTTTTTTAATTTTAATTTTGGTGAATTTGGGCCACTTTTTTCCCCATGAAAAATCCTTTGTATAGGTTGAAATCATAATTTTCACGTTGAAATTTGGTGAAAATTTGCCAGTAAAAGAAACACACTGGTACTCATAAGGGCACTCCCTGGGAGCCCAGGCAAAATGACAACCACATTCCAAAGTTATTTGGACAGAAGATGGTGGATGACATTAAGCCTTTTTGGTTCATTGTGTTCCCAATGGCCATTCACCAAGAGATTTTTTGGTTCACTGCATTCCTAATGCCCATTCACCAAGAGCTCTTTTGGTTCACTGTGTCCCCAAGAGCCATTTTGTTTCACAGTGTTCCCAATGACCATTCCCTGTCCAGGGAACCCCCCAATGAGGAATGCAACAAACCAAAAAGGCTCCAATAAATAGTCGTCACTAAGACGCCTCAGTCAAAACCCTGAAGGTACCAAGATGAGTGCTGGTGCACTCTGGCCCTATGGGGGGCAGTAGGCTGAGATAAGAAAGTTGCTCTTATAATTAAGAGATTCTGGGATCAAACCCAGCGCCCTGGAAATTTGCATTGCAACACAGGTGCAACACCACCAACAATAGGTATTGCAAAAAAATTCACCAGAAAATTTATATGGCATGGGCACAAAAGAACCAAGCTCATCCACTATCCTCTCTGTCCAAGTAACTTCCCAACATGCTTGTCATTCTGCCCTGGCCCTCCCTGGCAGCCTGGTTTGGCAAGAGGGGGTAGCGTCAGAGGCGTACCTGAGCCTAACTTAGTAGCCTCCCTTGGCAGGGTGCCCAGGGTTGGGTGCACCAGGATTGGCATCTACCTTGGGTGGGCAATTCCACACAACAATGAGTCCCAAAAGGGGCTCTGAATTCCCTCCATCCCAGGGCTCTTATTGCGCCTCATCCATGGGGTTGCAAGGCCTAGTTGAAACTGGGATTTTAAATCCTGGTTTAGAAATGTACTAATATTTTCAAAACAATGATAAATTTTTTGAGTAAAAGTCATGAAGTTTATGGGCATATAAAGGAAGAAAAACAAACCCTAGTCATATAATGCAACTTAATAATGCTTGAAATTCAACACAAGTATCTCAAGCAAGTTGTCTTTTGAAAGAGGGGGTTTGAATGAACCCTAAAAAGCCATTCAAACAGTAAAGTTTGGGAAATGTTGCAACCCTGCACTGATCATGTGACGGAACTGGTGAGTTCGTACGGTTTTTTCACACCATAGAGGTTGGAGTTGGATAATGATTTCACAAGGTTTGATGAACCAGCACCCACCAGCACACCATCCACTGGATGCCTGTTATTACTCAGTTGTGGATAAACCTCAGCTGAGTTAATATTGGGTTTCACCTTGGTAATCAATTCTTTAGGAAATAGGTCTCATATATAGGTAGATAGGTAGGTATTACTTAAGTACATGGTTTTATACATAGGTAAGGGCAGTTTTTACTACCTACCCACTAACAACCCACTAGCCTGCTAGTGGGTTGTCACTAGGTAGGTAGTAAAAAAAAAACCAACTGAGCTAACCATCATGGTTAGCTAGGGAACTGGAACCCAACAGAAAACTGTTCCCTGACCAATTATCATCCAACCAGTGGATGGTGTACTGGTGGGTGTTGGTTCACTGTGGCCCACTTTTCTAACCCTTAACCACAGGACTACAAAAGTGACTAGTATACTTTAACACAGGAAAATTTGATTGATTTAAACCCCACATGGCCTCTGGGCTCCTCTTTCAATAGTGTGTCATCACCACCAATTGAAAATACAGTGATAGAGAATTCTCCCCCCCATGAAAGGGCTGGAGGTCTGATTTCTTGTTGTTATCCCAAAGAACAAAGGCCGGGGCGGCTGGAGGTCAGGTTGTGGTAACTGGTAACCCTAAATAAAGCTACACCCATTCACCAAAAGCAAACTCTGAGGCATAGGATGCTTGATTGTGGATCGATCATATGTTGCCCAGATGCAAGACAACAAGGACCCAATGTGCGGTTTTAAAATATGTAGCAATCTAACTGTTGGATTGATGGACAACCCTTAGAAGGGATTCAGCATCTAGATTGACCCACAAGGTCATTGTCTATTATCTTAATGAGTTCAAAGACAAAGGGGATTGTCACAACATCCATTAATAACAATTTTCGCAAAACAATCTTCCCCCCCACATCTCCTTTTTGCCTTTGATACAAGCTATTATATCACCTTCCTCTCATTTCAAAGACAAATAGGATTGTTACCAACAATGACAAATTTTCATTAATGCATAACGATATATATATATACAGAGGTGAACATTCATATCACGATCCACAACATACTTCAAAGATACTTAAGAGTTACAATTAGCTAACTGTAATTGTAATCATATACAACTTCTGATTTATGAGAAAGTTACGACTTATGAGCTCTGGGCTGCATAAAAAGGGTGCAATGAAGGTAGGTAGGGAGGTATTGAGATTTCTTCTTTGACACCATGTACTGGGGAAGAACATGACAGGAAAGCGGCAGCTTCAACCACGGGACCAACCAGATGCATTACCAACTCTTGTACTAGAAGTACTAGAAAGGACCTTTTGATGATGGGTGTAGGTCTCACCAGCTGTGTGATCAGACTGCTGTGAAAGGGAGACAGGCACACAGAGAGAGAGAGAGAGAGAGTCCATTCCTCATGATGAAGACAAATTCTCATCTACTTTTTTAAGTTACCCACATCTCACTGCTTAGTGGGTCTGCAGTGTAGACTCCTTATACAATAACACTTGTCAGGCATTTATCATAAAGTATTAGGTTTTTCTTAGTGATTTTTGTTCTTAGAATCCAATTCAATGTGACGAAAGTTTCAGCTTTTTTTTGCTTTTTGTTTTTTTTTTTCCTTTTGGGTGTTTAGGGATATTGGGTGCACTCCACAATAACACTACAAGACAATCACTACTAGAGAATGTGTTTTTTCTCACACAAAAATTCATGGCTCATTATGTGTGTGTTTGTGCCATTATAAAAAATTGTCAAATTTACTTTTTGTGTAATATATTGCCACCATAAATATCATATATTGTACATTGTAACAAACTAACCCACAAAGTTTATTTCACACATATGTCATGAGCCCTAGCTTTTTGTGTGAGAAAAACCACATTCTCTTGTAATGAATAGTGAAAATTGAGTGGTTGGATTTGGCAGATAAAAGAAGTACAAAAGCCATGTCAATCTCTACTTGGCAATGCTAAATTTTTCAACTTACTTCAACCAAGGCAAGGTTTTTGTTGGTGAAACTTCAATATTTGGGACCAGAAGGTATTGAAGAAATATGATAACCACTCAAAAGAAGAGGAAGAAACATGGGCAAAATGTTTATTAATATTGTAATTTTAAAATTTTGTAATATTATACACATACACAAATGTAGAGTCCATTTATGAGCACCTTAAGGCACACTAACCCATTTGGTCATAGTGTGCGATGACATAAGTGGTTTTGCCTTAATTGATTTATGTAGGGGTCAATACCCTTCATTACACAAACCACCCCATATGTGCAATGCAATGAACTTATATTCTTTTATTGTACATGGCATGTGTTTTTGTTTTTATTTTTTTGCAATTTTCTAATGGAGCCAGATTGATGATCATCCCTGGGCAGATTTCAACTTAACTGGCAACAAGCTTTCAAACAACTCTTAAATATTGTAGCCATTAAATATCAATGTGGCGACACCCAACCCCATAAAACCTGTTTTCTATTGCAGTTTGGCAAACAAAATTTAAGAAAATTTTCAAACAGAACTGATCCACAATTTGACTCATTTCTTGGCCAAAATCATGTTCTTTCAAGCCTTGTTCATAAGCCCAAAGCAAGGTCTAGAACAATATGTAATTTTGCAGGCTTAAAACACTCTTCTTAATTCTTAGTGGAAATGGAAAGCATATTTTTGGGCACTTCCTTCCAAGGTTTGAACCATTGTTGGGGGTTATATGGTTTATCTATGAAAAACCTCTGGTTATATAAGGATTTAAGCATGTACATAACCGGATAATACTTGAATGAAAGAACTGGAGCACTCTTGAAGGCCTAATTATTTCTATGTTATAATCATATAACCTCATGATATCCTCATATAACGAGGATATGGTGCCAAGAGTGTTGTCTTGCAGATAACTTGCAATGGTTATAATATTAACACATAGAAGCAAGTTACATTAAGAAATGTTCAAGCATTATTTTTATTGATTGATCATGAAACCTTACCAATTTGCTTAACAAGCAACTTTGCCACAAGAGGCTCTATTTTAAAATAATGTTTACTTGAACCTTTACAAGAACATGGCATGGAAATGTTTTTGTTATTATGAATTCAACTTAAATAAGTTAAGAGTTTGTTGGCTTTTAAATAAATAGAGGTTTTGGAAATCTTTTTTTTTCATTTGTATTAACAAATCATATTTACAAATTCAAAGTTAGTTTCATAATATTTAAAGTTGTACAAGCCCACCCCTTTTCTCTCAACCCCACAAATGAACATAAACATGTAGAGAAAACATATTGTGTCCAAATAAATATAAGGTCTTTTGTTTTTGCATGTGTAAGCACTTTATTTCACAATTTAAAGTTGTACAAGTTCACCCCATTTTCCTCAATCCCACAAGTGAATCTAAACCCCATTTAATGGAATTTAAACATGTAAAGAAACCATATTGTGTACAAATAAATTTTTATTTATTTATTTTGCATATGCAAGTAATTACCATGAAAATGTTTCACATTATGCACACACAACATAACATTACTACAATTCATGGTTTTTTAAGAGGTTCAAATTGATCGACTCATCATTTTCACTAATAAACATACACGTTTTTTACTAAAGGTCAAGGGTTCGAATGACACATGTATTTGTTGATTGATCAACTTGACTATAATAATATATTTAACTAGATACACATAATCAAGTTGTACAACTTTAATCAAGATGGTCAATGATATTTAATCAAGTTAAACATTTAGCCAAAATAGCCAATGATCTTTAGTCAAATACAACATGGTCTACTACCCTACATATCTACCTCCTACCTACTCATCCACCTATTTACTTTGTTAACTACTAACCTACCTATTACACACCCACCCACCCACCTACCTATTATTTACCTATCTACCTATATTTTTCACCTTTGTACAACCTACCCACTTACCTACCCACCTACCTACATGTTATCTACTACCTTATCCACCCACCCACTTACCTAATTTTAACCATTAAGTGTAACCATTAAGTTTAATCATTATGTTTAACCATTAGATTTACCCAAATTTTAACCATTAAGTTTAATTTAAATTTAACCATTAAATTTAGTCATTATGCTTAGCCACTAAATTTGGCACTAAGTTTAACCTAAATTGAACCATTAAATTTGGCCAATAGGTATAACCTAAATTTTTCCACTAAATATAAACACTAGGTATAGCCTAAATTTAGCCATTATCTTTAACCATTAAAGTTATTCACTATGTTTAACCATTAAAACTATCTACTAAGTTTAAATTGGGTTTGACCATTATGTATAACCACTAGGTTTAACCTAAGTTTAAACACTATGCTTATCCAAGGTTGTCATTATGTTTAGTCATTAGATTTTGCCACTAAATTTAGCCATGAAATATGTTTAACCATTAGGTTTATCAATTAAGTTTAACCACTATGTTTAACCATGAAATTAACCAATAGGTTTATCAACTAGGTTTAGCTATTATGTTTAACCATTAGATTTAATCACTAAATTTAACCAAGGTTTAACCATTATGTTTAGCCATTATTTTAAATTAATGAATTTAACCATTAAGTTTAGCCATGAATTTAAATCACTAAATTTAACCATTAAGTTTAACCATTAGTTTAAATCACTAAATTTAATCACTAGGTTTAACCATTAATTTAAATCACCAAAATTAGCCATTAAGTTTATCCATTATTTTAAATCAGTAAGTTCAATCACTAGGTTTAACCATTAGTTTAAACCACTAAATTTAGCCATTATTTTAAGTTGATAAGTTTAGCCACTAGGTTTAGCCATTAATTTAAATCATTAAGTTTAACCACTAAGTTTAACTATTAGTTTAAATTGCTGAATTTAACCATTAGGTCTAACCACTATTTTAAATCCCAGAATTTAACCACTAGGTTTAGTCATTAATTTAAGTCCTCAAGTTTAGCCATTAATTTGAATCATTAAGTTTAACCACTAAGTTTAACCATTAGTTTAAATTGCTGAATTTAACCATTAGGTCTAACCACTATTTTAAATCTTAGAATTTAGCCATTAAATTTAGTCATTAATTTAAGTCCCCAAGTTTAGCCATTAATTTAAATCATTAAGTTTAACCACTAAATTTAACCATTGGTTTAAACTACTAAATTTAACCATTAAGTCTAACCATTATTTTAATTCCCAGAATTTAACCACTAGGTTTAGTCATTAATTTTAGCCCCCAAGTTCAACCACTAAATTTAACCATTAGTTTAAGTCCCTAAGTTTAGCCACTAGGTTTAACCATTAATTTAAATCCCCACATTTAACCATTAAGTTTAGCCATTAGTTTAAATCCCTAAATTTAACCATTAAGTTTAACCATTATTTTAAATTGCTACATTTAGCAACTAGTGGTCACCTAGGTTTAGTCATTATGTTTAATGATATGAAATAAACATGTGAAATAAAAACTTGATAAAAATTGAACACCTTTGATGGTGTAGTCCATTGGTAAGAATTTGGTTTATCATTGTGAAAGTTTAGGGTTCAATTCCTTATACTTACAACCTATGTGCATGTTTAAAAGGTTAAAGTAAGTAGGTTAAATAAAGGTAGTTCAATCAGGATAAGTTAAGTTAAATTGGTTAAACTAGGCTAAGTTAGCATTTACCTACCTAAGTGCATTTTTTCAACCTACCTACCTACCTATTAGTTTTTTAAATAATAATCAAAAAATGATTTTAATTTAAGTTCTCTTCTGGCCAAAAAATTGTCAATATCCAAAATAGTTTGATCTCTTTTCGGATTCTAAAAATCTATAAAATTGACCTAGTCAAATGGTCCACAATCTACTAAACAAATAGTCAATCATTTTGTTAATCATTTTGCTAGTCAAAATGACAAGGTCCAATTTGACTACCCAGTCATGTTAGACATGGCCAAAATCACTTGTCTAGAATGACTTATACACACATACAATTTCTATTTGTTTGGTCGATTAATTTTTTAAGTTATTGTTATGTATTTTAAAACATCACTAGTTGTTGTATTGAAAGAATTCATGTGCACATGTGTATGTCATACATCATCACTAATCCATAACCATGATGGATTGAAATATATGAATATTTTGATGAATTTCTAAATTTTTGCACATTGATGCATGGTGTATTCTTGTTTTTAAAAAACATGAGACATTTGAAAGTTATGGTCATGGTTGTTGTCTTCAAAATGTTGGTGTAAAGAAGGTGTATTCAAGCTTTATGTAATTACATCAATATATATATATATATATATATATATATATATATATATATATATATATATATATAATTATAAATTATATAAATGTTAAAATTTTTTATTATTTTTTTATTTTTATATTTAATCTTAAAATTACATT
>Ga0116227_10001410_pt1 | contig 53365 bp, 29 predicted proteins | sample S1TSphgellanicum_FD_89693 | JGI IMG/M metagenome (GOLD analysis project Ga0116227, IMG submission 89693) | Host-associated microbial communities from peat moss isolated from Minnesota, USA - S1T2_Fb - Sphagnum magellanicum MG | ecosystem: Host-associated > Plants > Peat moss > Unclassified... | reverse complement strand
TGTAAGAGCACATACCAGGTGGTCTTCAGAAAATTTGATCAAGTTAACAAGTTTGCAAAACTCTTTTGCACTTACAACTCAAATTCAACTCAAATTAACAAGTCTGCACAACATTTGTCAAAACTGAATTGAGATTTCTCCACCCATGAAACAAAAAGACAAACCAAAGCAAAATGAACCTGTAAGAAGGAACCTTAACCACATACAGATGCACCATATGAAGTGTTATGTGTTAGAGAGAACATTCAATGTTTCTTTCCTTTCTTTTTTTTCTTGCATCTCGATGCTATTGTAACAAAGTAGATACATTTCATTGACAGAATTTTTGCCCTGACATGATCATCTTCAAGCAGAATTTGGCATGTCTTCTTGACAAAAGAAGGTCTTCTCTTCTGAAGATTTGACTAACAAGCTGAAATCGTTTGAGATGTAAACAAATCTAAATTCTAGAGTTTACATTTGTTCACTTCAAATAACAATCTTATAGTTTTTATCCCCTTCTGCAAAAGGGGCTCTTCATCACTATCATCTCATTACAAACTGTAGTGCCATCCTCTAAGGATTAAATGGAATACTAAACAGGCTGGCATCAACATTTTGCTCTTTTGACCTCACAAATGTTAAGTCCACTCTATTTTTCTTAACCTAGTCTCTAATGTAATGACAATTGCCCTCCAAATGTTTTGTTCTTGCATGAATGATAGGATTCTTGGTGATTTTAATATTGGTATGATTATCACAAAAGATTGTCAAAGGCTTTTCGCATGGAAAACCTATCTCCCATAGAATGGTTTTGTACCAATTAGCCTTTTTTGTTGCTTTATTCGTGGCGCAACATTCTACTTTAGCACTAGATTGAATAGTTTCATCTTGAAGCTTACTTTTCCAAGAGGTAAATGCAGTTCCAAAGGAGAAGACATAATTAGAGGTGGATTTTCTTTCATCCAAATCTCCCTAATAATCACTATCGGAGTAACCATATGGCACAACATTCTCCCCCCGACAATAGAGCAAACAGAGATTTGCAATATGCTTGAGATACCAAAAAACTGTGATTGCAACATTAAGGCTTCAAAACCTTTTTAATGGTGTCTTGGGGGTGTATTTTTTCCTTTCCAACCAAGGCTTTGAACATTCAGAACTCCCGCACAAGTGCAACTCCCAAAGTGGGAGTGCACTTGAGAGTCATTGGGCTCCACCCCTTACATTTTCCCTCATTTGTGACAACATGTTTCACACCCAAACACACTCTTTTGGCCTCATGGGCCTTTGCATTCCACATTTAGTCACGAATCTAGTGTTAGGATTGTGACAAGACATGTATGGTGCCTCCAAAGGGTCTCGTCAATTTTCAAGGGTAGCCGACACCATTGAACTAGATGATTTCATCCGGGAGTTTGATACTTAATGTGATATGTAGTACTTGCAAAATCCACAACAATTTACACCTTTCCTAGCATGGAAGGGTTTATTCCAACATTTGGAGCCCATGGATGATTATCACAAGTTTTGTGATGCCCATGAGGTTGACATTGAAGAATGGCTCCAATATTGGTTGCCAAATTACTTTTCCATCACCAAAGGTCTATTGGCTACGTCAACACCTACCCCATCAACCACTATCACATGGGCTGGTGTGGGTCCTTCCATTCTTGGGGGCGGTGGCAATGGTTCAATTGTTAGGGCATGGGTTTTTCCCACTTTTAACCCTACCACTGAGTTTTTTGAAGAACTTTGCACCAATTACCAAGGTGTGAAGATTGAAAAACTTCGTACATTACAGAAGTTTCAATGTTGACCCCATGAGAGCTTGCACACACGAATGTAGAGGTTGATTAATGCAACCAAGGGGGTCAAATAAACCCAAGCTATCCAGTTTTGGTATGGGATCCTAGAAAAGGATCTGAGGCGACATGTGCAAAACATAGTCCTCACCCAACCTACCCAACCCACATTAGCATTGGTTTTCTAGGTATCTGAACGCATTGAGTTCAACATGGTGTAAGAAAAAGTTATTACCCTAAGGTTTAATAAGGAAACCTTAAAACCTTTTCCTACCTCATCGATTTGATAGTCACATGGTCAGGCATTGAAGATTGCACCACAAAAGGGCAAGGGGCCCAAACATGAATATGGTGGGGGTTTTTTGTCCTACTCAACAAAATAAGGGAAAAAGGACAAATGTTGGAGGTGTGGTGGGCCACATTAGAAAAAGGATTGCATTAATCTTCCTCAAACAACCACTTCTAACCCAAATCCTAACTAACCTCGTTCCCACTGAAAGGCATATGGCCATGATGTAGACCATTGCTTCATGTTTTATCCAAAGCTACGGCAAGGTCAATCTTAGATGAAAAATGTAAGGAAGTCCCTAGGTTTTGGCAAGGGCTAGAAGGCGAAAGGTGCGGCCGATAAAAGGTCAGCCACCAAATCAACTCCAAACCAACCCAATGCCATGGAGGCATGGTTTGGACATTTGGAGACGTTAGTGACAAGTATGGCATTTGGTATGGTGACACATGTGAAACCCATAGCACTTGTGCCAAGTGATTATTTAGCTCGTGGTTTTGACCTTGGATTTTTCTGTGGGGCTAGATTTCAAGGCCATTAGGTCCAGATGACATCAAATCGTATATTCCCAGTGATCATGTTTTAGAGGCAGCCAATGACAAAACCCTAGTTAAGGTTTCGACAATTGCACCAATTATTAAGGCAAGTGCTCGAGTATAAGATCCATGAAGTGTTAACGAAAGATTAGATCTTCGGCATGGGGAGGCCCAACATTAGGTTTGTTTGCCACAATCCTTAATGTTAACTGACACAGTCCACACCTCAATGGACACATCCAACCCCAATAGGGGATTGGTTATGACCACTAGATTTTCTGGTTCCACTTCAAGAACCTAGGTGCCCATTAGTGTGTTTGGGGTGGTTAGGTTGGTGTGCTAAACACCATTATTTTCTGTTACGATTTTGGTGATGCCTTATTTTTTACTGGTTATAATATTTTGGATGGTAACCACATTATGTCATGGCATGGATACATTAGGGATGGTGGCTACGCCTGTCGAGGATTCCCAAAAGGTCTTATTCAGTCAAACACTAATTAATCAGATACATGTTTGCAACATATATGTCGACCATTTACCTATTGACCTACCTACCTATTGGTCCACATGTTGATGGATTACTTGTTGGTCAATCATTTATTAGCTAACCACCTGTTCTAGTGGTACCACCTTGGATTTGGGTTGAACATTGGCCCTTACTCCTAATGTGAAATAATCATTAGTTATGCATTCCATATTTTATAATATTTACCAAGTAATGCAAACTTCCATATTCATGAGTTAAAATCGAATACATGAATATAGATTTCAAATCTAATTATGCATTAGTTATTGAATTATATACCATACTACTAGTATGCCTACTCCTCTAACACCAATTAGATGATATTGTATCACAATATGTTGTGTTTTATATAATGCCATCATAGGAATACTAATGCATATGTTCCTTTCATCGATGTATTTTTGGAACCATTTCCATATCAATTGGTGTGGGATTTTACAAGGAACATTATCCGAGGGTTTGCTCCATGCCTTGGTTCCAAAAGTTTGTATTGAAAACGAATATCATGCAATTTCGTATATATTTGCCTAGCACATACCTCCTAGGCTTCCACGAAAGCTTTTGTTCCCTCCACTCACAATCATTGAACAATACACATGCAATGGAAAATACTTAAGATACCATCCTCTTGTAGAAAAATTTGTGCCAACAATCAAATGATTTCTTGCTATACTTTGCATGTTTGCAACAACTAATTTTATCTAATTGGAGTTTTATCACTAGTTTAAAACTTCAAGTGTTTTCCCTAAAAAATAATTTACATAAACCAAAATTAACTTTGATTGCCTACAAACTCTATGATGCTACGTTTAATGTTCAAAGAACCCAACTTTAGAACTTCTAAAATTATTTTTTCTAATCAACAAAGCTTCACATCCAATTGGAGTTTTTCAACTACCAATTTTGTATCATAAATTGTTCTAGGTGTTATGTTGTTACTTCTTTTTTAATATTAATGGTGTTTTTTGTGTGTTGGTCATATTAAGCAGAATCAATTTCTTTGGGTGTGATGTTTGAATCATTAGAGCCCATTTCTATCCTTGGTGTTGCGAGTTCTATGTTTTCTTCTTTTTAATCTGTCATGGCATCTTTTAGGCATGGTGTCCTCGGCACCATGCTTACTTTTTCATCATCTAATTATGTCATTTTGCCATTTGGGAATGTTGCGGAGTTGTCCTCCTTCATTTCATTGCTAATTGTATTGGCCTCCACTAGTTGGTCCATTTCCCTATTGTAAGCAAGTACTAGTGTTTCATATGGATCATCCTTTGCATCTGAATCGTTTTTTTTTTTTGGGCACTTAAAATCCTAGCAACTAATTACATTGTCAACTTATGTTTTAAAATTTATATTTGTCAAGTTTGTTGGCCATGGATTATCTACAAGTGGTTGTGGCAAGCTACTCAAAAACTCTTGGATAAACATTTTGATCATTGTCCCATATATCTTATAATCTTGCACATGATTAGTAGATGCCCGATATTTAACCTTTACTTGGAATTTTGCATTTACATTCGTCATCTACTGATGGATATAAATCCAAATATGGTGGCGTTCGACAAGATTGTTGTAGATATGGATATGGTGACATGATGCAAATGAAAAAGTTCTATCCTATGTTTCTTTGATTGAACCCTTCAACCTCAAAATGAAACTAAATCGAATGCATAAAAAAACCCCGTTGGCATATTACTTGTAATTGGCCATTCTAATTTTGCATTTCAAAATAGCATCACAACCTTTAGCTTTCATTGGACCATTTGGTTGGTTGTGGTCATTTTTTAACAATAGCATAAGCCAAAATGGTTCCAAATGGCAGAACAATTACATGTGTCTCAATAACCATAAAATCATGTATTTTATTTTATGCTTGTCCTAATCATTTACTACTCTAATATGATATTTTCAATGATTGTTTCCTTGACACATGAATATTTTCAATTAAACGTCTATTCAATCACAATTTAATGTAAACACTATGATTTTGTTTCTTACTTCATTTGTCAACACATCATTTTCTTTTATTATTATACATGTGTCATGGTTTTGGGGCTAGTGATCTGATGATTCACTGGACTTTTTAACATTTTGTTTTAAAGTTTTTATGGCACCTAAGCTCGCCTATCTAGAGTTGCATAAATATGTCTTTGAGGTTTCCTGAATTTTGTTGATAGCAAGTATTACTAAATCTTCTATTGACAAATTGTTTAGTAAGCTTGTGAAAAAATGTTTAGAATTGACTTTTTCAAATTTGCACATTCTTTAAAGAAGTCCATGGCATGTATAAACATTGTGCAATTATAGTCTTCCATATTTTCCTTGGAAATGTTTACAATTTGTTTGAGCAATGCAAGATTTTTTTTTGTTGATCTTGGCATTTGCCCATCACCATGTTGCCCATTCATTTGTTTCGTCAATTTTCTTTTCCCATCATGTTCCCCATGTTCTGATTTTTAGCAAATACTAGAAGGGGACTAGTTAGGTTTCATCTTTTGGATATTCCATTGTTTTTTTTGTCATCTCACATATTCTAGATCTTGTATGCTTGAAATTAGCGTATATTCAATCATGAATTCCAAAGTGTTCAGTGTGATAATTGATTTCCATTTTCTTGTTGCCATTGTAGAATAAAAATTTATTGATTGCAAACACATGGTAGAGGTAGAAAGAATTCAATTATGCAGCATGGGTGGAGAGAATGTAAATTGATTAATCATGCAAATTAGTAATAGAGGGGGAAAAATTGAAAATTGATTTTACAAGTAATGAGAATGGTCTTAGATGCAAGAGGTTGTGAAAGTGAATGAAAATAAAAAATAGCTTGAAATGGTATAAACAATGTAAGGGCTATTTCATATTCTCTCAATTCCTAATGGGCACATGCCTCTTGGTGGTGAATATGTATTATTTGGATTGGCACATACCTCTTGGTAGGTTTACAAATTTATATGCCACTGAATTGGATTTAGATTAACATTCTTCCTTAATATTTGATTCATATTAAATTAGTTCATGGGTGCGCTCATAACTTTTTCTTTTTCTTGAATGAGCTTTATTCATTGGCCCATCAACAATTGGGTTGGAACATTTAAGCACTCCCCCATGGAAGCACCTCTTTGGATCACTAGTTGCAAAATAAACATAGATATATTTCCAAACAATTAACCTTTTTAGTTTATATACATGAGAGTTGAACTTTGGACAAACCATATGGGATAAAATTGAGGTGCTATTGGGAACACCTTAGGGACCAAATTGGGAACTTGGTGAATTTAAAAGGGGCATGATGAGAATATATAGGGAACACATTGGGAAGAAGGAAGAAAAATAAAAATAACTCCCCCCACCCCACCCCCAAAAGGGAAAAACAGGGTCCATCTTGAGTGTGTGCTGGGCTTTCCCATTGGCTGCATAAAATTTCTATTTCCAAAACTGTTCATCACCATTTTTGGCTTGGGCTAATAGCCCTCACATCTTCTTGGGGTACTTATTGGTTTAGACGCTATAGAGCTTAATATATTTCATATTAAGGAAATATGAAATATGACTTGAACATTTCAAGTGTTCAATTATTCAAAATAAACCAACATAAAGAATTTCCACCTTGTTTCTATTGTTCATTTTTTCACAAAAGAAGTGTTTGTTGCCAGCTTTTAGTAAAAAGTTCATCCATTTTGTTTTCCTCCACATTTTCATCCATAAATATTGTTCATCCATAAATATGTGAAAAAATATTCTTCCACATTGGCAAATATTCTGTCATACATGTCAAAAATACTCTCCAAATATTTTGACGATGTGAACAAAATATTCTCAAAAAGATTCAGTCGTGCTCACTTGCTCATGCTCATAGGCTCATGAAATAACATCCTTAGATAATAGTAATGTCTTTGTTACATTGGATAGGACCAATTGAATTTTTGAAATGGTCTAGCTTTAGGTTTATGTCAAAAACTAAAATGGACATCCTCACGTTTGAAACTTAATTTATGCAAACCAATGAGACAGTGAATCTTTGGTCACATAACACATTTGACCTTGATCCAATTTCACATGCCTAATCCAAAGTTTACACCATACCAAAAATCATAATTTAAATAGTTTTAGAATTTGAACTTCACATATGACTCAATCTTTATGTTGTACAGTCCCATTTTCTACCTCTAATTGTTTCTTCCACATCTCTGGCCATAAAAAATTATACTCCTTACAAAGCAGATATCCTTCCATTGTCTGCACTTTTGTGTCATGTTGACCCATGTCCTCATCAATTGTTTTGCATCATTATGTATATCTGGACAAATATTGTCCCTGTAGATGTCTCCTTTGGGACTAACTCCGTCCACCTTCTGTCAACTCTGTCAACTTGCAAGGATGCAAGTATAGCCAGGCCTCAAGATATGTACATAAACTGTTTTTCAAAGTCTTCTACCTTCTGTCAACCTGGAAGAAAGCCCAGCTATATCCTTTTTGTCCTTCATAGTCATCACTTTCTACGTAGTCAAGTTACACAGCCATGCAGAATCTCAAATTGCAACAAATCACTTCTGATCCAGAGTGTAACCATGGTGATGTCTGTCTCCATACGACATTCCCAGTAAATACTTCACCCAACCAGTGGAGACATTCCACACTAGTCCCTTGTTCAAGAGTGGTCTGGACAAAGGCCACAAAACGACGACAATGGTAAGCATCACTACTAAAAGGATCCATAATAGTCCCATACAAACTCCAGTGTTTTCAATTCTCAGTACAACTGAATGCCCAGATATACCTCGCCAACCCTTGCAGACATAAAACAGAGCAGCCATTGATTCCAATGCTCATCATGTATTTACCTTATTATAGCAAAATATACTGTAATTCAATTCAGATTGGTATTTTCGTGATGAATGACATCTTTAATGAGAAATTTGCCATTCCATCTGTGCACAGTTGAAAGGAAGAAAAGCCTTACAATTTGCTAGAAAACCAGAAAGCTTGCCAAAAACAAGGTGGAAGGTCACACTACGTCAGAAGGCAATTATTGACCATTCTACATGTACACATGGTACAACATGGCTGGACCATCAGTTGCCACTTGTGCCAAACATCAATAGACTTGCAGATATTAGAGTTCCACAGACCCTAGAGTATCAAGAGAGCAATAATCATGAAACTACATTATGGCACTACTTCGCAGTTCAAACCTGCTGTTCATGGAGACAGAAAAACAAGGAACACTCTTCATTCATATCATCACCTGCTGCAATACCTGCCATTCACAGAACTTTGATATGCCAGGGTGAGCTACTTTTAACTAACTGCACTATTACCAGATACTTTGGTGAGCAAATTGTCAACATTTGTAAAGCTTTGTCTGGGGACCGAAACTAGAACACTTTACTTTCTCCAAGGACCTACAAGCTATATGGCAATTTGCTCAATAATCAATTGGGGAAGACTTATGATAGTTTGCTAGAGCTTTGTTTCACATCCTGATACTTTTGGTATGGGGCCACAATCTTTTGTCACAAATCAATGTTTGTGTTGCAAAAGGGACAGCTTCATCCTAAAAAATATAATTGTAATATAAGCTAGGTTCTCAAGTTCAGTATGTGTATTTATACCAAATTGTATCTATAGAATGCAAGCAGATTCCAACTTCGAGATTGACTCACTCACATGTATAAGACATGAAGTCTGGAGTTGCCCATTGACAATTCATTCAAGATACTTGCGAGAGTTTGCATCTCAGCCAATAATCCAAAGCCACCATCCTCATCTTGCACCCACAAGTCATACACCAACAATGTATCTTGCCATGTGGGTTAGTGTATTCTTCACAAGGAAGAGTGACTGAAGGCAGATGGCACATCAACACAATTTCAGGCATCCATTGTCTGTTGCAACCTTAGTCTGACCACACTGTAACATTTAAGGGTGTATAAAACCTCAGGCAACACTTCCCAAAGAGCAAAAGCAATAGATGACAATTTGTCTGAAACTAGTGAGAAGCTAGTCAGATAATGACAGTGACCTAAAAGCATTAATGTCAGTAGGATGAGCATTACTGCAAGTGGAAACGGATTAACTTACCATCTCATGATGGAAACAGGACAAGCAAATTACCTTTGTTTTGGAGATGATGATAGTTGTGCTCTGTCACCTGAAGAATAAGTCAACCCTGAAGTTCCTGGAGTGCCAGAGATATATGCTTGAGTGAGTTGCAATTGTGTACTGGAAATCCGCATATCACCAAATAGGACTGGTCCAAATGAGCCAAATTCCAAAGAATCAGTCGAGTGAACTACACCACTGTCATGAGGGTAGGCTTGAGGAGCATGAGGTCCTGGTGTAACCAAGCCTGTTGGATTCCAATAGCTGTTCTTATGATGCGGCAAAGGCCACCTTCCACCTGGAACCCCCCCAGTTGGAACAGGCAGAATTGGAACGGACACAGGAGTAAGTGATGTAGATGGCCCTAGCAGGAAATCTCTTCTCTCTGCTACATGCTGTTGCAATCCAGTTTTGTCCAGTACTCTTTCGGTCTCAAAGCTCTGTGTATCTAGGAGGGTGCTCATGCCAGCATTCGAGTTTTGAGCCTGTGGTTCAGCCTTGTCTTCCTGCACAGGCCCCACATGATACCATGGTGCAGACATTTGATACACTTCATTACAGTCAATCCCTGGAATGCTGCAGTTTTTCTCAAAACCCTGAATGAAAGAGCTGTTGCCCTCAACAACCCTGCCATAAGGGTCATATTGCCTGTAAGTGCCATGCTGATTGCCTCCCCTTCCAATGCTAGGTGCCTGCCTGTCATGGTGATAGCTCTGCCTCTGTGACACATACATCCAACCAACTTGGTGTGAGCAACCTTGTTGTCTATAGCTGCCACTTTCACATCTCAGTTTGGAGTAAGGACACATTTTCCTCTAGTAATGTGCAAGCTGAAGCCTACAGCTAAGAATTCGACACATGAGAAATGGCTTACAAACTGTGAGCACAACTGAGTCTTCAAAACATATTCCAATCTCTCCAGAGAACTCTCCATTCCTACAACTTAGCAACCTGAATTGTGAGCTGACCTGCTACGAAGGTTAGTGAGTTCCAGACCAATAAACAAGAGACCATAACTGCAACCATGCAAGGAAGAGAAGAGAAAGAAACTAGGAAATAAATCAGAACAGGAGAAGACTTCAGTCTGAATACTCGCTATGGTCTCTCACATGCTCAGTACCAACAGGAACATGTATAGATGTACCACAGTGACTAAATACAATGTGAACATCCCCACCAATTTTACCATTCCTGGCAGCAGGTGTAGGGCAATGTCAAACATTAATGAATGTACAGGGTTTCCATCACAACTTTGGAGGAAGACTCGGCCATGATGCTAGTCAGCTCACAAACATAACGGCAATGGAAATGTGGGAAAGAAAAGAAGAGAAGAGAGCACAAAGAAGAAAAGGGGACAACACACCAGAAAAGAACAAAAGAAGAAGAGGAAAGAGAACAGACTCTTAAAGTATTAGAATCAAATGACTTTCAGAACAAAGTGAACTTAAAAAGCTCCCTGTATACTTTGAACATTATATATGTTGAAACTCCAAAAAATAGTTAAGTAATCCTCTAAATTGTAGTAATAGACTACAAAAAAATGCTAGTTCTTCAGAAGAATGAAAAAACTAGTCATTTGAGGTACAAATAATTCTATGGATCTACAGGGTCTTAAGAGTCAATAGAGTGGTGTCTAAAATACAAAAGACAACATCATGAATGCAAACCATCCTTAAATGTGTGCATACTCTGTCTGAGAATGTTTCCAGGAAAAAAAATCTGGAACTCCATGACCAAGAAGTTAGAAGTGATTACAAAACTGCAGGCTGCATCTGGTCCTAAGTGACAACTTACAAAATGCATATGCAATGAATTGTAAATTTAAAGGATTAAAACCATAAACAAAAACCACATTACAGCTGGACAGTTAGAATAGGCTGACATACTGACATGGTTGGATAAATATGTGCTTGTGCTCCCCCCCAACTTTGAGGATGACTCTTCACTACCATAACCTGTAAAATTGTGGCGTTGATAACTACCCATCCCCTCCCAGCCTGCAGATGGCAGTAATACTGCAGGGCCTGAACCAAGCACATGCGGATGTGTTATGTTTACATTAAGCTTTTGAGAAGCTTCCTGTAAATGCTGATGCACTTGTAGGACGTTGGCTGATGATTGTTGGAGCATTTGTGCTGGCAGAAGCATTGGCTCTGGCGTTTGGGGGTTTTGACACCAACGACCATAATCAAGATTCCGAAGATAATGTTCAAAATCCCCCCTCAGGATGTCTGATGTCCAGTCACTATGATTAGCACCCTCCCTACCTATTTCTTCATTCAGTCCATCCTTTCCATAGCTCGTGCTTATTGGGATGCCTGCAGACTTAAGCCTTTCCCCAACTCCAAGGCCAATCTGCACAACGTAGATCTATTAAATTAGAAGAAAAAGTTGATGAGAATGACTTTAGATTACTAGTCACAGAATTTGCCATATTTGAGATAGCCAGTACCAACACGGTCCTGGAATCTAGCCTCTTTAGGAAAACTGCTGAACACCAATGCAGATGGCTGTCATGGTAGTCATGTCTGAAGACAACCTGGTGCGGAACAGTAGCATTGATTATCAGATATTGATGGCTTGGCCTACATAGCATCAAATAACATAGGCCAGCACTGTATCTGAGACTATATTAACTTAGCAGGACCAGAAATACTGAACAGAATACCTGTGAATTTAACCTCATCCACAAATCATCAGCTGCCGGTGTTTCTGGCCCATCAAGACCCTCCAAAGCACCATCCACATGCAGACCATTTGTAAAGTCAACCCTAACCCCTCCATCCAGGATTGGAGGGACGAAGTAAAGGCTTGGAAAAGTATTATACATTGTAAGGTATGGGTGTGGAGTGCCTGCAGCAAGGGACTCAGGTGAAGGCACTGCAACATTCTCCAAGGACCAGGGGTGAGAGGATGGACTGAACCCCATGGAAGCAACCTTGGAGAGAGATGGACTGAAGGAATTTGAAGGACTGACTGGAATGGAGGAAAGAGAAGAAAGCTGCAGACTGACAGATGTAGAAAGAGATAACCCTGCACCGTCAATGGCTTGGTAAGGAGGACAAAGACAGAGAACATGCAAAGGTGTGCCAGAGCCCCCTGATGACAAGTGATTACAGTGGGGATAAGAGAGAGCAGAAGGAACCAGGTTTGTTACCCCTTCATACCCCAATTTCTCTATTTGACTGGCTTCATCTTGCAATGAGTGAACAGTTACATCCTGTTCACTCCCTACCTCAGCAGGATGCTTGCTAGTGATTGGTGGGGGTTTGAGTTCCCTTGACCCAGTCTGCCGCAACATCGATGCTGGTGAAGGAAGGTGAAGAGGAAGAGGAGAGGTTACCACCAGAGGTGCCACCAAAGAGTATGGTCGCTCTGGAATTTGCACAGGTGGTAAAGAATATCCTGTTGGCCCATTCGAGTCACTCATGGTGACTGCAGGCCTCTGATGTAGGTGAAATTGTTCCTGTCCACATGGTTCAGATGTAAGGAAATGGAAACATATGAACAGAAAACACACTTTCCCACATTCAGATGTAGCCTCACCTGCAAAGATCATTGCCAATTATCTTGGTGCTGCTTATCCAAAACCTTCTTGTTGCCATGGAGGATTGGAAAGGATCCTGAGTGCATGCCCATTGTGCATGAACTATCCACTAGCTGAGCAATTGCAAAGCTAAGATTAACATAGGGGAGAAGGTGGCAAAGGGGGAGGTAGAGGGCCTGAAGGTTTTGGCATAGCAAGAAATCAGTTTGTTCCCAGAACACTAGAGTGCCCTAGAGACAAATTGGACTGAACTGCCTGTACACCCAGACACAGTGAAGTTGCTGGAAGTGACATTGCAGATGACACAGACAATAAAGCTACTTGTGTATGACCTGCATGAATGAATTGTGATGGCACCTGGATGAATGGAGGTGGCCAAAGTACACTTTGACTGACACGCTCATGGCTAACATGATGATGACCAGAATCAACAGCGCCCATCATCTCCACGGTTGTTTGCTCCCCAATCCAATTACCTCCTTCTGCCACTGTTGGAGGACTTGCCTTCCTCACAGATGACAAACCAACATAGTGATCCCCTGAATGACTAGTTGCATGGTGCAAGTTCTCTTGGCTAGATACAGCTGCAGCTTCTGCTGAAGATCCTGGCATTCCCATAATGTAATAGTTTGTGGCGTTTGAGCTTGCACCAGTATCACCCTGTCTTTGAGTTGACATCAAAAAATTCTTCAAAGCAAGGTCCTCCATAGAGGAGATATGGAGCATGGAGTCATGGTTTGACTCCTTCTGATGGAAATAAGAACCACCCATGTCCTTCCTACTTGACATGAGCTGACTGACATCTGGAAAATCATGATTGTGGTCAATGGGGCTCTCAGTGACTAAAGCATTCACATTCCCTGTATTGGGACCTCTGTTCAGAACCCTTGTTTTCTCCGCTGCCTCAGCATTCATGAATTCTAGCATTCCATCAACCTGCCTTGGGTGTGTCTCAGACAATGCAGCAGTCAACTTTCCAGCTGAGGAAGTTCTTCTAGGTCCAGGTTCCAAACTCTGCCATTTCCCTTGCTGGCTTCCAAAACTGGTGTCTACAGCCTTTTGCAGGTTTCCAGAGTTCCTGAAGCTACCTCTACCATCCACATTGCCTGCCAGTTGTGCTGGGTCAAGTGCATCTCGAGGCCTTGATACAACAAGTCCAGGCCACCCTCCATATTGTAACTGGAGTCTTTCAGGACCAGCATTATAGATCTCTGGTGTGTGAGAGTTCAAGTTCTTTCCTCCATTCTCTTTCTCAATCCCCACCAAAGTCCTCTCTTTATGACTCAGAGGTTCAGCAGCATCCAGACGCCCACCACTGCAACTACGCTCCAATGTAGAGGAGAAAAACCGTTCCACTTCAGCATTGATGTTGTCCTTGGAGCATTTTAGAACTCCTGCCAATTTGCGAGCTCCATACCCAAATGCACTGCGTATTCTGTAAAAATTCCCTGAAAAGTATGCAGCACACTAATCCTTACACCTCATGGGTAGAAAAAAGACAAAAAAGTACCCAACTATGTGACTACATTACATAAAAGGTGTACCATACCTGCATACCACTACAATATTACTCTAACCCAGTCATGAAAACACAGTTACACTATTTCCTCATATTTCTGCAAATTAGGCAGATGAAAGAAAACAGAGAGAACTAAAGCTGCAGGAATAGATAGCTTGTGAAGGTGTACAAGATTTAGAGGAAAATTTGAAAGTGCTTAATTAGTTAGAATCTTGAAAGATATAGGGCTGCCTAGCTTAGCACCAAAGACTCTGCAAAATTCAGCATGCAGGACTGTACAAGTCATTCATACCTATTGATATTTTAGTTAGTGGGATGCTAGTGTGCATAAGGGTGAAATGGTTCACAAAGCTTCAGCTCATAGAATCAAAGGTTCACATTCTGTATCTGGATCTGATGCCTTGGGTAAACAAGGGTTTGCTGTGATCAAGACTACAGGCAAGTCCGAAGTATAGGGAAACTGCGATATGTACATATGAGGTAAGAAATTGATCCCAGAAACACAAGCTTTTCAAGGCAGATTGGTTTATAAAGTCAAAGTATGGGGAAAGTGGGATTCGTACATATGAGGTAAGAAATTGATCCCAGGAAAGCATGTTTTCAATGCAGGTTGGTTTATAAATAGACCCACCCTTGCTAACACTGCGCCCTAGATTATTACTTTCGCGTAATGGGTCAAGCACATTCAGAAATTTCACGTTGAAAGTACGTGTCTGGTTGTCTGAGGTGGTTGGAACCACAGAGTATGTTTCACTGCAACTGTCAAGGAAGGCTTTGGTAAGCAAAAGAGCTCCTTCATTCTTTCGAGGTGGTTCAGCCCCATCAGCTGCAAAACAAGTCCAGACTACAATTAGCCAACCTCAATTGTCTTCAAAGATAGCTCAGGCAAACATTTTTTAAAATCTCATTAACAAACACTGTCATATTGACAAGAGATGTGCTGTTTACCAGCAGCCACCCCAGGAAGGGAGGACAGGGGCACGGGACCCCACAGGCTGACACAGTACTTGTCCCAATCAAAATTGCTGAAATACTCCAAAAAGGTGTAAAGAACCTGGACAACAACCACAAAGGACACCAGTATGTAGTTATAAAGGACATGCTCCACTCAGTGGAATTAAAAAGACCTTAAGCCCTAAACCACCCCAAATGACCAATTCAACATACCTATATTACCTGTGCAAACCCTAAACATGAGGGCTCATCAGGTGATAGAAATTGTGAGCAATTTCTCCTTCCATATACTCTAACAGTACAGGCTCTAGATGAACCCACCAGTGGGCACTAAACAGTGCTCCTCTCATCAAATGTCAAGTTACACAACCAGTAGTTCAGGGTCCAGAATGGATGTGTGCAACAATCAATATTACTTCCACACACACAAAAACAATCATAAATGTATACTATACATGATTGAAACCCAGCAATCAGCAAGTACATCCACAACAAACTCCCTAGCCATACATTGAACAAACCAGAGATTCGGAATGACAGCACAAAATAATGGATGTAAGACAGGAGTATAATGGGGAACTGCAAAAAGAAGGTTCAGAGTAATGGCTTACCTCCAGCGGGCCTCGTAAGGAGGAATGAAAGACATGGAAGACATAGAGGACCAAGGTCTCAAGGGCATAGGTGGAAATGAGGGCATGGTGTGCTCCAAGTATGCGGCTCTCATAATAGCACCAGGCTTTAACCAGTATAACACTACGCTTGAAAAGATGGTTCCGGTTTATACACCGATCCACCTGCATCCAAATCAGCCCCAGTCATTGTGATAATCATTGTTACTTGCAATAATTATTGTTACAAGGTCCAAGGTTTTCAGAATAGGTCTTAGAATTCAAGGTCCAGAAATATTTGAAGAGCTCTCCTGACCCCAGAATCTAGTGGATCTCTCAACACCATTATATGTGAGGCCAAAAATCATTGACATTTCATGCAGTGCTATGTTGGGCAGTATTAAGTTCCATTTCATCAAACTTTCCACCAATGGGCTGTATGACCTTGTCACATGGGTGTCACTAAAACAATAGGTCAGAGCACAATTTTCTGTGCTATTTTAGCTGCCAGTTCTTTGGTGTTGGAGTGAGCAAACCTCCTCAAGGAAACAGAGAGTGCACAGTCCGCCAGTCTGATTGAAAGAAATGTCAACCACAATATTCTCCACCAGGCACTTAATGATTTTGACCTGCGCATCATGCAAAACAAAAACAGAGAAAGACAATCAGGCTGGTGGATGACTGGCAATAATGTAAACACCACCAGAGTATATCCCATGCTGACCTCTGCATGGATGTACTGCACTTCCTTGACGCGGAACTCAGCCTTGGAATCCTTCTCTGCTTTGCGAAGTGCGCTGTGCACATCCTCTGCCCACGTTTCCTTCAATTCACCATGCTGGCTAAGAGCTGTCAGGTCGATATCCCCGTCAGGCAAGTAGGTCTTCAACGGCACCGACCCAAATGTGACTACCTGCAGAAAGGACGCGTTCTCAGCCTTCGACCGAAAGGCGCATTGCCAACACATTCCATGAACCTATCCCAGAAAGCGATCCGAAACGAGAAAAAAATTGCACCTGGCACTTGAAGCATTGGTGGATGAGACGCTGCACGTAGTCGGCAACGGCTTGCCTCCTCTCCTCCGAGGCGCGCGTGGGCTGGATGCAGGCAATGAGTTGTGAAGTCCGGAGCTCGGCCTGCGCCCACCAGGCGTCGTCTTGGCGTGCAGATGCGAAGGCGGCGGCGAAGGCAGAGGAGCCGTCAGGCGTGAGGCCGCTGGGCTGAGGCCAGCTTGCCGGATCACCCATACCACAATAATCTGACCAGGGCAAAACTTCCTCTGCAAACACTCCACGCACGCAATTGTCGATTCCACTGCTACGTGTGGCCAGCAAACTAAAGAAGCTGAAAAAGAAGCATGCCAAACCCTTGAAGCAGCACAAAAACGAATCATGAAGCAATGAGGCCACACAACAGCAGTGCGCACTCTCATCCAATTCAACAGCCCTCCCTCCACAACCCTAGCTTCTTGCTCCCATATTAGCACCTCCACACCAACACCATCAGACAACAACAATCACAACAACGACGACGACGACGCCACAACAGCATCGCTGCAACAATAGTGAAATTATTACTAGAGTGTGTGCCGCAGCTGATTTCTTCACAATCACGAACACACATGCAAGAGGCGTTCTGCAAGCCATGACCTGACCGTGGGCCGGAACTTTCCCATTCCACTTGGGGGACTAGACTAGCTCCGGGCAGGGCAATCGATATATATATCTCTCCGAGCCTGCCCTGCCCTGCCCTGCCCATTAACTCCTGCCCCTTCGGGGCTTCATATCCCGGGCTCCAGTGTTATATTTATTGGCGAATTCTCGCAAAATTTCGACCTTAAAAATGTGATTTCGACCAATACAAAGGATTTTTCATGAGAAAAATGGTCCAAATTCGCCAAATTTCGAAAAGAAAAAAATTCAAATCACCAGATTTCTACAATAAGTTCCAGTAGGTAGCCAAGAATATTGAAGGATCCCGGGCTTTTTTCTACTTTCATATCTGGCATGTAGCCAGAATTGGCTAAACTAGTTTTTGGATGGTCGCCACCTTTGCAACATCACAGAATATCCTTTAAAAACTAGATTTGTCACCCCATTGACCACAAGTCATTTCCATGCAATTGAGGATATTCATGGGAGTCACTCTAGACCCATCACGTGGAGAGTTTATCTTGACACACCATGATATTAAGGTAGTCCATATGCATGTTTTTTTTTGTCAACTATTCAATCGTGGTAGTACTTTTTCTTTTTTCAATTTTGTGAAGTAGGTGGACATTTCAATTTTATCTTTCCTTCAGTCTGCCAAAATAACAAACCCACTAGGTTGTAGTTGACACTACAACTTGCATATGCATTTTGAAAAGATTTTGTTGCTCGAAGTACTTCTTCTTTCACATCTCTTCCATATATCTCAAAATTGTAGAAAAGTCAGGACATGACATACATAGAGAGGACGATTGGAAGATGTCGTTTAAGCTTCAAGTTTGCATATGCTGCTCAAGAGTTTCAACAAGAACTATCCCTCCAAGCTTTGACAGAGACACCCATTCTAAATAGTTTTCAAAGAGTCCATCTTTGTCCTCCAAGCTGTTTCTAAAGAATCCTCAATTCTAATAGAACCAGAATGAGCTGCAACAATGGAGACAGATTGGCCAATCAATGCAACCCAAGGAATGTCCAACGTAACAGATGGACCTTGCCCTAATTGAAGAGCTTGCACAGAAGATCATTTGCTACTTGATCCACTTTACTTATCACAAGTATTGTCCTTGTTCCAGTAGAAATCCCATATCAAATTTTATTGTTCATCGTGTTTAGCAGGAAGGCTTTATGATTATGATGCATTAATTTGCCAAAAGAAACAACTCAAAAATGATGCATTCTGCTCTGGATGAAGACTAGATCCTTGTCCCATTTGTGGGACTTTTATATCCTAGTAACACAAGAGAAACTTTGCTTTACCCACCCAAAACATGCAAAGTGCAAAAAAATTGACTTACCATCAGGATCTAGGTCTTGAGTCAACTTCAATGCTCTAGAAGCCGAAACATCTCAACATGAGGCTGCTGGTATTACTACCAACAATACAAAATCATTATTTTCAGCAAAATCATGAACCTCCACACATACATAAGCAAGGAGGCAATTAAAAATCAAGCTAAAAATAAGCACCCAAATAGATGGATCATGCACTTGCATCATGCAAATTTCTTCCAGTGTTCATATCTTAGAACATCTCCACTGGTAATAGCAACCCACTTGGACCAATCAAACTATCCAACCAATCAATATATGTTATGCTTTATTGTGCCTTTCATTAGCCTACGCAAATTGTGTAAAGTTGTAGGTCCAAAACCATTTTAATGAGCCAAACTGGCATGTGTTGTCTTTTCAATGGAGTTGCCCTTAAGGAAAGAAACGGTCAAGTAGCATCCTCAATATATTGTACTTACAGGAAATTTTTTATTGATGAACATGAATCAAATGTAAGAAGATAAATCAACCTCAATGCGGCTGCACAAATCAATAACAACAACAACAAAGTTAATCAGTCAATACAAATGAATTCATTAGACGAAAATTGCAACAATATCCAACATAATGAATGGCACATCCCCCTTTTTGAGAGTTATGTTTAAATACATTCTCTTACTTGCATTCAATTGTAAAAAATGACTTGTGGATGGATTAAGAAGAAATTTACCTTTTTCATGTTTTATTTGGATGTATATCTAACTAGTAAAAAATCATCAACATGCAATTGTTGAGCTATTGTTAAATATTTTCATTTAGTCACTCTAGATAACATGATGTATGTCAATCCAAGTGCAAATGCATTTTATATATCAACTAATACTTTGGATGAAATAGTGGTTTATTGGGATTTATGGCCTATCATGACATATGCCAATGCGAGTGGAAAAGTTGACTTATAAAATCTACCTTCTTTTGAAGTGTAGTTGAATATAATAGTGCATATTTTCACTTTTAATTGCAATCTAGAATGGTTTAACATAATTGTAATAGCATCCACTTTGTGATGAATATCAAATCCAATGTTTACCATAATAGCTAAAGCACCATTAACCATACCTTTATCAATATTATGTTTTCTGTTAACATAACCTTAGCATTGATGGCAATTTTTTTCAAAAGATTAAAATGTGGATTGTTGACCCATGTATCAAGTTCTTCAACTTCAAATGCATTGGAATGAATATCTACTTAATATATGATTGAATTATAAAAGAACTTTGTGATCATTATGTTGTTATATTTTTTCATGTCAATTTTGTGTGAACATAAAACCATGGTTTGCTCATCCAAAGTTAGTAAAATTAGATCATTTGGAATTATGCATGGTGCTAAATAATGTTCAATTTCAATTTTTGAAGGATTTTTAGTTTGAATTATATTTAGAAATTCCAAATATTTAGGATTTTTAGCATGTTGAATTAATGTTGTCAATGTGAAATGAGTGTTAGATCTCCCAAAATGGAGATTTTTGAATATGACTTATTGCAAACATTATTAGAACTTTCAACAAAATGATTACATATTGGTGGTAATTGTGCCATATCTCCAATAACCAACAAAACTTTTGAAACAAATGGATCATCAATTCCAAATGACACTTATTTTATGCACATGTATACTGAATTCAACAATGTGTTTCCAAGTAAAGACATCTCATCAATGATAATGATGTCAAATTTTTGAATTTTTTGCAATGTTGCATTGGGTTGTTGTAAAGCATACAAATATCCCCATATGGGAATTCTAAAATATTTGTGAATAATGCCTATTTTACAAGAAAGTCTAGAAGTTGTGGCACCAGTTGTTGCTACTAGAAAAAATAAATTTCCTAATGTTTGAAGGTGTTTGGTTAAATAGTTTTGTAAAAAATGTTTTTTCACTTTTAGGTGTTCCTTCCAAAAAATAAATACCCCACATTGAAGATGTCAAATGTTAAAATATTTATTGTTGGTCATATGTAATATTTGCATCTTGCATGAAATCATGAAAATCATGTGCAAAACAATCAACATTGAATAAGTTTTCTACATCTTTGAAAACAAGTTGTTCATGGCATATTGTATCTCCAATGCAATCTACATCTAAGTATGGATGGTTTTTCAAGAATTTTGTTGATGAAATGTTGTGTTTTAGTTCATCTAATAAATTTCGCTTATAATATTCTATAATGTAACCCTTGCAATGACTCAATATTGTCAAGATATCCTCGATATTTACATTCAAATATGTATTATTGATGTTTATTATTTGGCATTCAAAGATCTTCTTCATTCCTAAAATAAACATGTTGAAGGAATATTTTATAAAATAAGTATTTTGTACCAACAATGGGATTGTAATCTATAAAACACACAATATTTTTATTATGATGTACAAAGTTGCCAATATTATCAATACAAATGTAGTATTGGGAACTAGCATGCCTTTTCCTCAAAATCTCAAATTGTTTATAGTAAATTTTTAATGTAATGGATTCATGCAATGCCAATTGATGTTTATACACATCAATTAGGTGTATACCCAAAAAAAATTGACCATGAAACAAAATTTGTTCAAAATTCAGGCAAATTTTGTCCAAAATTTGGGCAATTTTGAATCAATATATATCATAACTTCATTTTTTTGAATAACTGGAATACCTAGGCATGTGATTGCCGCCTCTATTGAAGTTACAATTTTTGCAAATATTGTTGCTAATATTAATTGCAATTATATAACATTCAATTTGTCAAACCCAAACCTCTTTGCATTTTTAATGTCTAAATTTAGAGGGTCGTTGGGTTCCATTTTTATTGCATATTTTAATAAGTATTATGACCAGTATGAGAAGGTGATTTGTTGCAGATTAATATGTGCACCCCATATTAGTAATATCGTTGCATGGTATGGTATTACATTTATATCACAGTATCCAAGTCAAAATATTCCCATCTATTAATATAATAATTTAATTTAGCCATTATTTCTTTGTTTATAGCATATGGAAAACCATTTTTGTAACTATGTCTAGATTTATAACTTTTTTTTTGTTGTTTCTTGTGCATTAGTTTGAAAAGTATGTTTTCAACCAGATCTACAGGCTCTATAAAAGATTTTAGGGTCTCATCAGAAATGGCAAGAGCAAAGGTTAAAATTTCATTTGTGATACCACAATACGATATGTGCATGTAAGGATAATTTATGTTGAACATCATATTGACACATGTGATGTTCAACACTTCTTAAGATTCCATTCTCACAATTTATGTATTTTGTCATGAATGTATGTACAATTGTGTGAAATAAGTGTGCACACTTAACTAGGCAATTTTTCCAAGTAAATTCTTCACCAAGATCTTTCTAAAATGTCTCCATGTTGGAAATGTCACTCCATTTGAACTCTGATGTTTCATTTGAAGAAAGTGTGATAAATAAATGAGGAAGACCATATGTATCCACCATTGCCATCATATTAGAAAGTTGGGCACAATGCCATTTTGGTGAACCAACCATTTTTTCATGTATTTTGTATTTTACAACGTGTTCAATAATGTCACAACCCTAGCCTTGGGCTCGCGACCAAAGCAAAGGGCTTGCAAGGGTGTGGGCCAAGTGGGAGCTCGGGAGTCAAGGCAAAGAAGTCATAAGGGTGCGGGCCAAGAAGAAGCCCGGGAGTCACATCACACATTCCCGGGAGTGTAAGAAAGTGTGAAAGAGTATGAGGGAGTGAACCCTCACACTTCCAAGGCAACTCCCACTTTGGGAGATGGAGTCCTAGAGAATTCCCGAAACTTCAAAGAGCGATTTCAAGGGTCAAAACTCAATAGCTTATGGCGTTCTTTATATGATTGGAAAGCTCTTGGAATGTATATGTCTAAAATGGGCTTGCATTATTCATTTGGACATTTGAAACACATGTTATGACCAGAAAAAGTCGGGAATTGACTCAATTTACTTAGCTACAAAGGGCGTTCGGCATACCGTTGGAAAACACTTGATGAAAGCTACAACTTTGCTTGAGACCGCATCTTGATCCAAGGTCTGTTCGTAAAGTTATGGGGTTCCAAATTTGCGAGAATCCAAACCGGCGCAATTTCGGGACTCCCACTTTTAAAAGATGTAATATTAACAAATTAAAAAATATTCTTTTGGTTACATAACTAAATATGGATTTTGATTATTTGTTGAATTCGTTTTGAAACATTTGGTACAAACAAACATATCAATGTTTGATGCATTCATGGTGTATTTGACCATAGAATAATTTACAATCCCATACAATGTACATCCTAGGATGCATGATATTTATGAACATTTTTTTTTTGTAATTATGAAATGATAATGATGATGATCAAGTCAAGTGTAACCACAAACAACACAATGTCTCATATTTGTGAAAATGGTTGAAAATTGATTGTCAAATGTATTCTAAAGATATTTTGCATTTTTCCATGAACGACCATAAGGCATGCACATCAAATTTCGACATTCATCATTAAAATCTTCCACGATTAACATATACTTAAACACATATACGATTATATGTATAGTCATTTCATTTATTATTATTATAAAACATTAATGTATTAGATGAATAAATCAAATTTGATGTAAATTGTTCATGATTGGACCTTATATTGCATATAATTCGAAAATAAAAATAAAATACATTATCAACATCAATAATAAAATATTATTTTTGTTTAAACATAATTTTTATATTTTAAAATTGTAAATCGAATTGTCCTTGATTGATTTCATGACTGCATGTACGATTGTTTTTGTTAACATACCAAAAAATTGTTTATAGTATTTACAAGGTATATGAAATATGATAAGTAAAGCTTCGTTAAACTTAATTACAAAATTTATAAGAAAAAAACACTGAAATTATAGAATTTAACACAATATTTGATATTCAACATTCATAATATGTATACAATTGTAATGCATATATACCATTCATTACATAACATTTTACAGCTAAAGAAATCATCTTGTCTACACATAACAAATTCATTATATTTTACATTTTTAAATTTGAATGATTTTTCTTTGATTTCACAATTGCATTCATGAGGATTTTTTTCAAATTATTATTTTTAAAACTACAATATACACGAGATAAAACAAATTTATTTTATTATGATGAAAAATTTCACAAATTAATAAATACGCATAATTAATGAATGTTAATATGATATTACTTTTCAATTTTTTCTTCTTTTATACCTAACATGTAATGTTCATATTAATTGTTTAGCTTTAAACAATCTATATTTATGATCTAATGTAGGATAGCCAATCATGATATTGTATCCATGTTTTCAAGTTGTATTGAAATTTTGAATCATTTCAACCTCTTTTGTATCACAATCATGTTTGTTAAAATTACTATAAACAGTATAAAAAATAAAGAATGATTCAAAAGGGATGTATTTGGCAATGGAGGTCTTTTTTTGTGATGTTGAAATCTAAGTTTTGGATGGATTGTTTGACCGATGTAGATTTTTGTTGTTGCAATACATGTTATTTTATAAACATTTTTTTTTTGTCATTGAATCTAAAATGTGCAAAATTAAAATGTGTGATTTTTTAATTAAAAAAAACAATGTAAAAATATATATTGAGAAACATCTCATCCAAACTTTATTACGCTACAATCATGGGATATAATTCAAAACTCATTTACAAATCATTACACACTATGTCACAAAATAGTCCCAAAATTAAACATTTTAGATCAGTGTGATTTATTGAGATTAAAACATAACAAACAATAAAATAAAAGGATATACAAACTTTAATTGGATGTTAAACATTAAACATTCTTATATATGGATGTTTCATATGCATGATTTTGTATTAGTTTGTGTTTTTATGGGTGTTGATAATTGTTTTTACCCCATTTGTAAGAATTTTATGATGAATATCTTCAAATTTTAGTACATTTATGTAAGTTGAATGATCACCAAATCTAGATAGGAAACATCATTATATGCTAGATGTTATTTATATATAATCATCATCATCATATGATTAATGTTAAGTTACCAAATTTGATTTGATTACATGCATGTTGAATTATTTATTTATTTTCATAACAATAAATTTAATATGTTAATTGTTGCATGTTTGGCAATGAGTGTCATTTGTTCACCTTTCATGAATTATGGTATCCGCATTTTGCTCCTATGCAATGGAATGAATAAAACGAGGGATAACAATATTTGTCAAAACATGTTATGATTCATAATTAAAAAAGCATAATACTTTTTTTAAAAAAATTGCGTCATATAAAATTAAATTGATTTTCATCAAATGGTCATACAATGATATTGTTTTCACATATTACACAAGTTTGATTTCTTTTAAATTATCATCCTACATCCATATTCAAAATGAATGGTTTAATATGCAACAACACACTTCTAATTTGATAAACTAAGCACCACAACAACACTGTCCATAAATGCATATAAAATTATTAGTTTTTATTTGAAATTGCATTTAAATCAAATAGTTTGTTCATCACATTCCATATAGTTTTAACTTTTAAATTTTCATGTAATAAACAAAATTCAAATCAATCACTGATAATAACAAAAAAATTTAAGATTTCTCATTTGATTTCTTCAAAGATTTCTTTGTAGGTACTTTCTTAGACACCATGCCTTTTTTAAATAATTTTGATATCTAATGATTCATTACATTAAAAAAAAAAGTTTTAATACAAGATTTATCTATTGCATTTTAGTATATTCATAATGACGTTGAGAAGAAGCATGATGATTTGTGTTTCACATGTGTCGGGTTACATTACAAGGACAAGTCATTCATTGCAAAGAAAGAAAAAGTCATTTCGTGCTACAAAATGGCTTGGTAACATGTGAGCTTTTCTGAGCCCCAAAAAGTTTGACAATATTTTATTTTACAAATTTTCATCCAAATTAATTCAAGAAAACAAAAGAACAAGCAACCAAGCAAGCCAATGTATGTGTTTATATGTACTTATTTAGTGGAATAGCCATAAATGCTTAAAAGAAGTGAACAAAAAAAAGACCTAAAAACAAAAGGAAAAAAATAATTTTCAAATTTCTTATGTACTCAACAAATCCACACAAATTTTTAGAATTGTATGGCCTATATAATCCCTTTTTGGACTTGATGAATATGTCAAGGCTAGTAGGTTAATAGACCAAAAGGCTATTGGGTGGAGGTATTAAAAATGGTTTAAAAGATATGTCTTTTCGAAAACTTGAAAACCTTTAAGATTATGATGACACCTTAGGTGGGACCTTACAAATATGTAAGGGCTTATATAGTTTGGCTAGAACCAATGTCAGTTTGGTGTCAACTTTTGAACATACTAGCTTGTTCCTGGTAATGGGTCCTTTTCAAAACTTACATGGTATCCTTACACCTAATATTGGGTTGGAAACTAATGTTCAACTAGTATGAGGCATGTATACAACTGATATTAAAATTGGTATAAAACTAAGACAAGGTTAGTATTATATGAGGTCATACCAATTTGCTTGGGTCCTTAATACCAACATTGATATTAGGTAAGTTGCAATAACATTAGATGACATGCTTATATACTTTAATAAAATTTTGTAAAGGCATGTATAACCTAATGGATGGAGACCTTACTTTATATAACCTACCATTGATATATAGACTAAACTGACATGTTTTGATTTTTCTTTATCCAATTTTAATTTGCAATGTCACAAACTAAGCACTATTAGAGTTGTTATATGTAATAATAAAAATGGGAAAACAATACAAAAAGGAAACCCAATGTGAAATAATAAAGATTTTTTTGTTAACACAATATTTATCTCACATCCAAATTTTAGTTCCATACTCTTTTCCAACCCCATTTGAATCCAAATTCTTTAAAGTGCACCAAAATCTTGTCACAATGTCACCCTCTTCTATCTTTTTTACCTAGTCATTTTTATCATGTAAAAACACATTTATGGATGAGTATGATGGAATTTAAAATTGTAATGGTCTAAAATATAGTCCTTTTGAAAAATTTGACAACTTTTGATTCTTTATTTTTTATGGGGATCAATATATAAAATAAAAAAGGATTATAGTGAGGACTAGGCCCTTTTCATCATGCGTGGTCACTATGAGGAATTGCGTTCATTGAAACCACACTACCCTACAACTAAAACTCAAAAATCAACTCATGTATAATTATTATGCATCTATCCTTTGGGTATTACAACTATTATGCAATTATTCCCTCAAAATACGGTATATTCATAAATAAATTACCACGTCAAAAAATGAGTTAATTGTATTATAGTTGTAATTGAATTGAAAATGGGTCTTCAATATAATAATTTATACACATTGTACATACATATGTAATCAACCATGTTTGATTTTTTCAAGAGTTGCATTGTAATTGCATGTGGCAATTACTTTAGAATTATTATAAATATGTCATTAAAACAACAATTATGTTGTAACTAATGTACAATGTACATATATGCAATCATGCCATGTGTCCACATTTCCACCACCCATTATGGGATACATTTGTAATTAGTTATCGATTATGATTCCCATTGATAAAATTAATATGGCCATTAGTGCGCCATTACTAAAATATTATTGTTCAACTATGTTATGATTATAATACAACTACTTATAACTTAATAAGGATACATAGTCATTATTTATTTATATCTTCAGCATATGTGTTTCATTTTGAGTGATTTAAAATGTTATGGAAGTGATACTTTAAGTTCTAAAAATCATCAAAATGTAAAGGAAAATGAGTAATGAAAAAATAACATGAAGAAAAATAAGTTTTCCAACTTACAAAACATGTTTTTTTTCCTTTTTTTTCCCTCTTTGGACACCTACTTTCAAACCTCATAACTTTTTAAATTGTTATTCATTTTAAACGATTAAAATGTTATAAGAATGCCATTTGAAGTTCTAGAAATCATTTTTGAACTCTAATAACAACAAATCAACATACACGGAATTTTTTGGGTGTTCAGGAATCGGCCTTTGTAACATATTGTGATTTTGTTTTTAAATTTTTAACCTTTTTTACTTTGAGGGGCCATAACTTTCTCAATTCTATTATGTTTTTGACGATTTTTATTGCACCATATGCACAAATAGTAGGGGTTCAAGTTTTGTTGGGATGCCAAAAACAATGGAGCCCTCCCCTTGGATTTGGACTGCCTTGAACACTTAAGTGTTATAGTTGTAACTCAATTATAACTCAATTTACAACTAATGAACAACTAAAAGATTTAACCCACATGTTTTGTCTTTGAATCCCATGTTACAAATTATATAAAGAAGGTTTGTTTTATTATATTTTCACATTAAAATACATGTGCCATTTTGGGATGAGCTCTAAAAAGCTTAACCTAAAAACAAAACATAATTTTTTTTAAAAAAAATTCACGGTTATTTTTTAATACACATAATCTTTGTGTTTTCCTACCTACTTACCTACTTAAGTAAATAGGTCCTAGGTAAATACATAGGTATGTAGGTTTAAAAACCTACCAACCTACCTACCTATGGTTATGTACAACCTATCTAGTTATTAAAATATTTTTTTTCCAAAATATGATTAATATGTCATGTGGCAATTTTCAATTGTGCCATGTGTCATAATATTGGGTCATCATTAATAATCATAATGGACGATGGAGACCAATATTTCAAAAATAATAATTTTATGAAAAAAATCATAATGCCACGTGTCATATTTTAATAGATGGATGATAATTAATGACATCAACATGACATCATGGGTACATTTATAATGGAGTTGCATAATAGTTGAAAATCAATTGTTTTGACTAAGTTGAAATTGAATTGCAATGAATTACACCATATATATGGTGAATTGCAATTTTGCAACTCATGCAACTTGTCCATTAACACTCATAGCGTATAAATACAATGAGTTGCAAATGTCTTTTGTAACTCAAAAATTGAGTTGCAAAGCTAGTTGCAAAACACCTTTTTTTTCTCATAATGGGTACACAAGGATTTTCACCCATTCATCTAATAGAAATTAGGATTGCAAATAGGTGGGAGATTATTAATGGGGTTGTAAGTTCTCTACATGTGGGGGCAATCCCCATCAAGGGATTTACATAAAAGGTAACGTCCTACTACCAAGGGGTTACCCGTCATAAAACATGACGTAGTTTTGTTGTCTTGCCAATGTAATTCCCATTGTACTTGTGAGATAACCCACCAAGTGCATTATGGTTTTTAAGTATAAGACATGGGTCACTCTTTAAACCCTTCCAAAATTTTGGGTAATCGGAAACATTTTCAATTTTCAATTTTTTTTGCTTTTCTTTGTTCTATGGTTGTTGCTTTAGTCACATGTCATGCACCCATCTACAAGCTTTAGAATAAAAATTTTAAGACAAAATTTTAGCTTGAAAAAAATATGTTTGTATAAGAAAAGAAAAAGGTCCATAAATAATGAACTTCAAAAGAAGTACCTTGCAAAAGAACTTAAGGTCCCATGTGCAATTATCCTACATGAGTGACCTAAACTTACAAAGAAAACATATGAACGATTTGTTCATTATGCCACCTATACTGGAAGTCCAAATGATTAACGATGGCTTTTTAGATGCGATGAACTTATTTAGGTACAACCACAATACCTACCACGTTGTGGCAGACTAACTATCAAGCCTTTCAAATAGTTTTTTTTTTTTGGGTACAATCCATGGCATTCAATTTATCAACAATTTTTTTTTAATCAACCAAATAAACAATTTAGAAACCCCTAACCTTGGGGCTTTACCCCTCCTTACAACATGAAAAAAAGATGAAAAGTTTATCACAAATCTAAACATACATATGTCATGAGGCCTAGGAGGGAAAGGTTGTTAGTTTGTTTAGTATTGGCAAAAAAATTCTAATGTATTTGAAAAGCACTTTCTTTGCTGAAATTTTTACTTACCAAATATTGTGACATGTTGAAAAGTAAAATGCTTGCTTTGATGAACATTTTTGCTCTAAGAATTTTTTTCCATCTTATTGTGGATGTCATGAGAACAAATAAAATGAAATTTTTTTCCTAATGTTTTTTTTGCGAGGGTAACAATTAATGATCTCATAGAAAGGCATTCACAAAATAAGTGTCCCTTAGCTCAATCCTTTTCCATACACCTAATCATTAAAAGTGGGAGGTTGGGATGAAGGTTTTATCACTTTCCATTCTTTTAAAGAGTACGTATAATATACATGATTTTTTATAGGAAGTATATAAGGGGGGAGATCTAGAATCCCATTCATAGTGTTTTATGTAAATTTTACCAATTTCTTTAACACAACAACAAAATGGTTGGCTTTTTTTTACTAGGTGTTTCCTCAAAAGGTGGGTGGGAACTTGGTTCCCTATAATTTTGGCAACTTCACACCTCCCCCTTTGTAATATGTGTCTATTATTGTCTTGTGGTTATTTTTTATTATTGGGCTTTTGAAAAATCAATGTTGTTGCAAAGCACTAATTTAAGCATGAATATTTTATAATGGATGCCAAATAGGTGGCAATTCAGGTGGAATCCTAGAAATGTAAAATAACAAATACATTGAAATGAATATGGATCTTGATTTGAAACATGGATGTTAAGAAACATTTCATTATGGCTATTCATATCTTATTAAAAATGGGAAGTACAATTTAGGTAGGTAGATAATTACTATATAAAGACCATCTTTCGTAAGTTCTCACATTAGGTTTTTGAATGACATTGAACAATTTTGGTTTTGGCTTATAATGAGTTTCAATAAATGTTTTTTTTTTTAATTCAACAATTTTTTTTAATTTTAAGGAATTAAAAAAATTGAATTAAAATATTTTATTTTATTTTTCCAATCATGACATCAATAGATTACTATGAAATATTTCAGAATTTGAAAGCAAAATATGATTTTCTCACTACATCTAACTTAGTGACAAAAAAATATTATCCTACAAAAAAACAAGAAAGTCCTTTGGATTTAAAATGTTGTAAAGAATTATCAATTCCACCAACATTTGATTTTTTAGTAGATGCAAAAAAATATGTTGATGAATGGGTGAAACAAAAAAAAGAATTTTTATTTAATCATGGAGATGATCCTTGCCTGGCCATTGCAAGTTAATATTTGAGAAACTTGAAATTGAATATCAAGATAAAAATGAATCTTTAACACAAAAATATACATGAAAACTTTTTTTAAATGGATCCTTAAATCACTTAATAAGTTCCAATGCTACAAAATCTTGATTGTTTTTTGTTTACAAATTGAACTATGGAACCGTTTAACATATGAACAAGCTCACGCCTTGATTTCAGAAATGCAAAAAATGACTACCACCAAAATAATGACAAAAGAGCAAATCACTGAAAAAATGTAATGCCAAAAAATGAGATTATAGATTGTATAGTCTTTAGGGAAAAAAATCATCGTAATTGAGATTCAAATTGGGAACATTCAAATTAAGATTTTATGAATTTATTTCAAAAAACGGTAGGAAATGAATCATGTCATGTAATCAATAAAAGATTCAAAGATTATTTTATTTATATTATGGTTTCATTGTCTTAAACTAATCATATAGAGTTTAAATGCATATTGTATTTTTTTCCCAACATATGTTGCCTTGCATGAATAAAAATTCAAATGATATGAAAAGAAAATATTTGTAGGAGTTTCCCATGGAATGAAAATTTATATATTAATTTAAAAATAGTCTTGCATGCAAATTTTTTTATAAAAAAACAAAAATGTACATATCCCAATGTGTTTGGATGTGGTTAATTTATGGCTTGTGAAATTGAAAATTATGATATATATTTGGTAATGGATTACATAGCAAGAGAGCCCAAATTTGTATTAAAGGTTACTTGTTTTTAATGGTTGAAAATAACATGCGTGGTCTTCATTTTTTAAAAACTTCCTACCGCATAAATTACAATTACGCAAATCATAACAATATAATGATGTCAAAGATAACTGGGTAGATAAACTAAAATTCCAAATATATAATTGGTAGATGTTTCTTGAAAAAACATTTTTTACATTAGAAAACATATGTTTCCAATTTGTTATCAGATTTTTTTAATTTATTGGCAAAATAGCAAAATTTCACCATACAAAAAATCATTGCTCCTTTGGCATATCACAATAATCTACCATGTTTTAAATTGCTTCATCTATTGCCTTATTTCATGGACTTATTTTGGTATCTTTGATTTTTTAATTTGTTCAACAAGGACAATACAAAAAAGGAAGAATGTGAAATGCTATATTTGGTTTTCATTGAAAAGGTTGTAAAATTTTATACCCAATATTCATGACTCTTTGAATCAAACATTTCAATAGCATTTGTTGTTTTTTCCATGGATTTTGTTCAATAACATTCAAGTACCTCTTGATTTAAATTTCTTTTATGAAAACTTGATTGAGTTGATAGCAAATAAATTATTGTAAAGTTGCACCTTCTTGGATGCAAATCATTAGGAAATAAGTTTTCCACAATTTAAAGGTTTGAGGTCAATATTCTATGTGAAAAGGTGAATGGAAATCTCTATGTGGCTAAAACTATGAACATAAAACAAGAGGTAAGCTATTTTTCAAGCGTTCATAAGAAATCAAATTACATCTCTAGTGCAACATATAGTTGGAAAATTTGAACCAACAACCACCAACACACCATGACAGGAAACATTTTTCCATTAGGTTTTTATTCCTTAACCAACTACGATGGTTAGTTCAATTTCATTTTATTACCTCTTGATTAACAACCCACTAGCCCTTACCTATGGCCCTGATGTTCAACATTCCCTAAAGTTCAATTTTATGTAGTTTATCCCACATCACAAATACAAATGTTAACTTACCACAAATGTCAAATCCAACTTATTATGCACAACTTGCTCATTTGGAGTTGCTATAAGTTGATAATCCTCTAATATGATGTCAGTTCTTATCAAGGATACACTTTCTAATTACAATTTCAACTCCTATATGATTGCATTTGCTTATTCCAATAAGCTTCATGTTTTTTCCATTATTCTTCTAATTGAAATGAAAGTACACCATAATTTATATATGGGTTCATCATGTTCCCAAGAAACAAGTCAATAACAAATTCAATAACCACCCCATGTTAGTCAAAGCTCGTATGTCTACTAGGGTGGCCACAACACAACTTGCATCATAAAAAAAAGTGTGGCTTGAATCTAGGGTCCTATAAGATGCAAGTTGGGTTAGAGCCTAAACCAAAAATTGTCCAAAAAGTTTAGTTGGAATGCATCTAAGAGTTACGTAACCTAACTATAAAAGAAATGATGTTAATATCGGATACATGTACTAATTGTAACCTTCCATGACTAGATGGTGGGCATGTGCAACCAAATTGAGTCCATTTGTGTGATTGAATTGTTTTGAAATGTCTTGGCCAAAACTATAACCAAATTTTGGTGGGGAGAAACCCTAACCACACTGGTCATCCGGATTTGACCACAATAAATCATAAATAAACCCTTCATTTGGCACATATAACATACATGCTAAATAGTTCGTATGTTTTTCCACCAACAGAAATTCAAATAATTAAATATAGCTTACTATACTCATCAAGTATTAACATTTGAGTGAATTGAAGCATGCAGTCAAACAAATGCTTATATGATCCTTTCCTATTCTCAAATTAAGAAAAGGACATAATAGATATTCATTCAGCCATTGTAAAAACACAAACCACAAAAGATAACAAAAAAAAACAGACCTCTTGCATGCAATCCAAAGCTTATATGTTATCAAATGTATCATAATATATGGAGATAAAAACATGAATGAGTAGTCAATCAAAAAATGAAAAATCAAAACTTTCATTATTTGGTATTTGGTGCGTATGGAACACTTGCCATGTGTTCAGAACAGTAAAGTTGCAATAATAACATATTTGCATGTTCACTATGCATGATAGTTTTTTTTTTTTTTTTCAAATTGGGATTAAACAAAGTAAAATAACTAAATGGAATCAAGGATGTCTTGGGGACTTAAACTATGGGAGCACCTACTAGTGGCCTTGTCCCTTGCCCGACCATTAACTAGATAGATGGCTAATTTGAGGTTGACTACCCTAAAAAGGTGTGGGACAACCATAGCCTTTCACCTCAAATTGCCCATAATTTAATAAGCACATGTTAGAAGGGGCTCATCTAAAAAATATGTGTTATTACCAAGATGTCGGCTCTATGAGTTCATTCCTTGTTTAACACCCCCTCCTTAATTTAGTTCAAGTATTTGAATTCCATGTTTTTCATCCTTTAATTACATTTAGGAAGCTATGTATCTGCAAAATTTTGGAATGTGAAACCTTTTGTGAGAATAGACTTTCCAAATGGGAATTAGGCATTAGTAAAAAAATTTGAACCCAAGTTAACATATCTATTAACCCTAGATAAGATGAAGATGATACATTATCTAATAGCAATTTGTTGTATATGATGGAAGGTCATAGTAAATACTTCACACACAAACCCTAAACTTGTCAAAAAATGTAGATTAACTAGAAAAAGGATAGACAACCATAATGCCAAAACTCATCATAATGCCAACACCTGCCTTGTGTAAGGATAGAAAATTATGTTATGGAAAGCTATTGTTAACAAAATTTGGCAAAATATAACAAAATGCCATTGCTTGGTTTTCCACCATGTGTTACCTATAAATGGAATCCCTAAAAGGTATGCATCTATTAAAATCACAACATGTTCGTAAAAAATATAGCAAATATAGTGGCATCATGTTATGTTAAAGAAGTAAAGAGGAGTTGTAGAAAAGATAACCATTGAAAGTGCTGAAACATATAACACCAAATGTTTGATAATGTAGCCATAGGTGCAAAAATTTGATGCATGCCCATGTTGCAACAAGCTTCGACAAGGATGTTGACATTCATGACCTATGCATTACAAAATGCACATAGCCAAACATCCATTAATTGTTACAATGCAGACTTTATCTTGAAATGTGGTGGGGAAAACCAAAACCACTAAATACAATCATCATACAATAACTATGTATCTAGAAAATGATTACATTTTGCAATTGATTTACAACATATGGATGGTAGGCATGTTTCATCTATCGGCATTCCAAGGAAGGATGTTTACACCGAACTATAAAACCCTTGCATTGCAAAATCAATTTTGTAATTTGTAGAAACATTATGTAAGGATGGTATTTTGATATTTGGCAATGTGGAATGTTGTAGTGATTTGTAGGTATAAGGTCTTGTCAAATAAACAAATTATTATAAACATCAAAACAAATCTCCATCAAAGACCTTTGAATATAGTTTGTCAAGTGCACACTTGTAACCTTATCATTCAGAAGGTATTAAATCGATCATCACATTCATCATGAATGGTGGTAGTCTAGCTAGAGTGAACTTACTTGGAACCATATATCAAAAGAACAAGATCCTTGGTCATCTTGCCAACTTCAATAGTGGAAACACAAGCCTCTTCCAACTTCTTTGCAAATTGCTCTAGCTTCACATTGCCATCTAGCTTTCCCCTATCACAAAGGGAAAAATAATTAGTTTATTATTATACAAAAATCAAAAACAAACCACACATTTGCAATTTGAAAAAAAAAAAAGTTGAATGGGGAGAATGAGGTGTGGGGGGTGTCAAGAGTTTTTTTACTTATGACCTAGTCCCTAAATCCAAGCAAAGATAAAAGAAATATTATTTATGTGTGTTTCCCCACCCTTATGATGGACATGGAAGTGTTGGGTGATTGTTCCATATGCAGCTTTTGCTTTAATTATTTTCCCATCTGGATAGATTTGCAAGCAAGAAAAGCATGATTAGGTTATTTTAACCTTGCAAGTAAAACTAACTTTGTGAAAGAAATTGAATTTACAAAGTACAAAAAAATTGAGACAATTTTTCAACCATTACACCAATCACATTTGGCAAGAACAACGGTTAGAAAACAATGTCATCATATGTCTCGCCAACATAGATTTCATCAAACCCAACAACCCAAATCCTACACATCACATCAATAAAAACCCATAGTCAAAGTTGTGAACATTTGTTTTTGTCATTAGTAGAAAAAATGTGAAATGCAAGATTGGAACATGGAGAAACATGTCACAAAGGAAAAGCACCTTGAATAAGCATGTCACTTTGGACATCTCCATCATAATTTTTGTAGGCCTATACAAAACCACCTCCACTCTTTAGTGCATATGAACCATGTCATCAATTAATCAATGCTCATACCTAACAAAAGCAAGCTCATCATACCCAAGTTTCCAAGTAAACATTTGGCCAAGTTAATTGTTAATTGTTAACATCATTTTTCTTTTGTTAGTCTACAAACTCCAGTTTTGGTACAAGATAAAAATAGAGGTTTACAACTTGAAAGAAATAATAAAGCAATTGACCACACCTTACAATAACATGATGAAAAGGGTTCACTACTAGTAAATGGGTGCAACAAGTAAATAGATGCTCATGTATTCTAGAACTTTCAGAACTCATTCATTTGAAAGCCTTCGAAGCCAGGGTAAAGTGGGCTTGGAGATTAGAGTTACAAAACTTGGTGCAACCAAAATTTTAAGTCTCATTAAACATCAAGAAATTTTTTAAAAACTCGCCAAATTTTGGTAACCTCAAATTTAACCTTCCATCCTACTTCATAAACTTCCTAAAAAATGTCTTTGAACTTGTTAGTGAGTACCCACCACCCATAATGAGTACATGTTATAAATAAATATTTGAAAAATCTAGTTCCATAATCTGATGGTCAACAAAATGATTTTCATCAAAAAAACAATCACATTTCAATTGGAAAACTTTACGCCAAAAAATGCAATGCCATACCTTCCATCATATTTCTTCAAGATGGTGTTTTTGGTGCTTAAATATAAAGGCCCATTTCTTCTCATATGTCATATGCCATGGTCATAGATGTTTCAGCAAAGGTTCGGATTGACTACACAACACCAATAAAAACAGAGGGCATCTTTTCCACATATCACTTATAATGTGACTCCAACAAGACCCCCCTAAAAAAATAGTTCCCATTATATATGTTTGACTATGACATATAAGGTTTTTTGGTGAAACATTTAGCTTGGCTTCATATTTGTCCAACTTGTGTTATGTAATAATCCAAAGAGAAATTCAAATGAATGTACCTCATTTGTGTTGTACACGATGATGCCCACTCCTTTAACACTCATGAAATCATAGATAAACTCATGCGTTTCCCCTCCATATGTATTTGGAAGTATACTAACCCTAAAACAAAACAAAAAAACTAGGTTGTTTTCACTTTCTCCACCTTGAAAAACAAGTTTCATCAAAGATGCATGTACTAACACCACAATCACGTTTTATAACATTTCATGTTTAGTTCCATCAATGTAGAATTACATACATGACACAAAATCATGCTCCTTCTGCTACCTTTCTCACAATTTGCAACAATTGATTATCTTCATATTTGGGCCATGGAAAAGAGAAAGAAAGAGGGAAAAAAAAATACCAAACACCATCCTTAGCTTCTTTGGTGTTGCTACTAGTTTCATCAATCTCAATAGGCAGTTGCTTCCCATCCACCTCCATCACCATAGATGCTCCTTTGTTCTAAGCTTTGTAGCCACCCTAGTTCTACTTTCTATGAGGTGACATTGCACTTTACTACACATGATGTCCTTCTTCATTGCCAACACACCTTCATTTCTTTCCATGAATCGCCTTTACATGTTTATATAAAAAATCATTAGGTCATGCATGAAATGGGAATGGGAATTAAATCAAGTTTTCCATGAGGTGTGGGATGCAAAATTATTTTGCGATGAGGCTATGGTTGGGTGTGATGGTGCACTGCAAGATTTGCAATGAGCTTGATGGGAGGGAAAAACTATTGGTTCTTAAATTTGATAGTTGACAGAAGCATGCAAGTAGGAGGAAATGCAAGGTTACACATCTTGGGCTTAATATGGGGAAATATTTTATGTCTACTAATAGTGAATGTGCCAAGAATGAGTAGTTGTGGGCATGCAAGGGTCAAAATACTATTGCTAAACTGGTGGTTAGCTCTAGTGAAGTTACTGAAAAAATGCAAGTTCATTCAATTCGTGGCCATCTTTTGGCTTTTGAAACTTGGTCGGCCTTTGACATATTTTGAGAACATGAAAGAGCCCTTTAATATCTTGAAGGTGAAAAACACTTCACATAAACATTGGTTTAACTCCACTAGCTAGGTGTCGATTTGCTTGAGTGTCTCAAAAATATTATCCTTTGCAATTTTTTGGGCAGGTTTTGGTATAGAATACCACCTAAAATAATGTTAAATGTGTGATAATAAAAATGTAAAATTACAATCTTGTAGTATTGAATAAACACATCACAAAAATGTGAAAATATTTCCATGGATATGAATATAAATGGTATTTTGATGGTATTGTATAGACACTAAAATACTTGTCATGTAGAACAAATACCTCTTACGCACATAAAATTATTATAATACAACCATTTGTATAAAAAACCATAGTAAGTTGATATGTATATATGAGATGCATGTTTTGAATACCTTATTGGCCTAATTACATATATTGATGAACCTCTAAAATGTTAGGAGTGCGTTGAAAATCAACAATTGGTTGTCCACGTAACAAAACACTTTGATTTTTTTTGTGAATGGATGAAAATCACCTTTTAGTGTATTTAACATGATCTATTCTAGTGCCCTATCTATTTTTATATTTAAAATTAATCGTTTTAAGTTGTAGTAATATAGTTTACAAGTGGATCCCAAACTTTCAAAATACTCAAAAAATATGATTTATGTTCACCAAATACCAAAATTTGACTCAACCCTTAAACCTTAATCCTTAAATCTTTTTGCTCAACCCCTAGCTAGTAAACTTGAAACATTATTACAAAAGTGCGGTGTAGTTCATTAGCCTAAATCATTATGGGACCTTAAAAATGAAATAAGTTTATTGCATTTTAATGATTTCACCCTTTTAAAGTTATTTCACTATAATATCATTATGTAAACATCATATTTCACTACTAGTTGACATAATTCAATATTATAATTTCTTGTAGTAAATAGGTTTATTTATATGTTGTTTTAAATACCTAATATATGTTACTTTATGATATACTTTATATTATTTTAGGCTACTTTAGTTATTTTAACTTATACCCTATGTTATTGTACGTTATTCCCTTAAGGTATCCTACCTAGTTTATTATAGGTTTAAAGGTTATTTATAATTAAATTATTCAATTAACTTTAGGCTATATTTTAGATTATTTTATTTTAAATTAATATATGTTATTTCAAGTTATACTTTAAGTTATTCCAGGTCGATTTACTTTATGTTATTATCAATTATTTTATCCTAAATATAATAATTTAAAATAATCTAAAATAAAATATAACGACCTAAGGTAAAATAGCCAATAATAGCCTATGAAAAATAATTTAAAATAATTTACAATAAAATAACTACCAATAGCCTATGATAATATAACTTGTAATATCCAACAATAAATGATAAAACAGTAATCACCAATAGTCGTAATATAACCTAGAATAAACACCAATAACCATTAATAGAATAACCACCAATAGCCATTAATAAAATAACCACAAATAGACATTAATAAAATAAAAATTAATATAATAGCCACCAATAGATATTAATAAAATATGCACAATATAATAGCCATTAACAACCATTAATAAAATAACCACTAATAACCACCAATAAAATAACCATTAATAGCCACCGATAAAATAACCACTAATGGCCTATAATAAAATAACCATTAATAACCATCAATAAAATAGCCACTAATAACATATGTTAATTTAATCACCAATAGCCATTAATATAATAACTAGTAATAACCACCAATATCCACCAATAGAATATTCATCAACAACCATTAATGAAATATTCACCAATGGTCATTAATAAAATAACCATCAATATCCACTAATATAATAACCATTAATAATCATTAATAACACATGGTAATTAATTTAGAATAACCACCAATAGCCATCAATAACCATCAATAGAATATATATTATTAATAATTGATAAAATAACCATTAATAACAACCAATAGCCTTAATAAACAAATAACCATTAACCATCAATATAATATCCACTAATAGCCATATGTTAGAATTGTTTAAAATTGCAAAAAATAATTTAGGGTGAAATAATTTATAATCAACAAAAGTAAATTAAGGTGAAATAGCCTACAATAACCTAAAATTGTCAATAATAGCATAAAAATGAAATAACTTTCAATAACAAAAAAAACCAATAATAATCTCACATAATTAAAAATAACCTAAGATGAAATAGTTTAAAACAACCAAAAAGAACTTATAATAGTTGTAAGTAGCCTAAAATTGAAATAATTTACAATAGCAAAAAATAGTGTAGAATAACAAAAAATAACTTACAATAACTGAAAATATCTTAAGATGAAATAGGCTAAAATAGCCAAAAATAACATAAAATAACCAAAAGTAATTTAGAACAACCAAAAGTAACTTAGGGTGAAAAAGCTAGAAATAGCCAAAATTTTGAAAATAACCATAAATAACTGTAAATAATGTAGGGTCAAATAATTTAGATTCATGAAAAATAATTCTATAATAGCTAAAAGTAGTTAACATAGGTAATATTATTATATTAAGAAAAAAATCCATTGATTTGTTTTGAAATAATGGTCATTGAAATGTTATTGAATAGTAATATACAAAAAACAATTGTTCAAATGATTTTACATTTTCAAAAGGAAATAATGTAATTATGTACATTATTGATTTTTTTTGTAAAAAAACCTTCAATCATTTCATTTGGACAAAATCTCAATAAAATATGAATTTTCAAAGTTTATGTTTTTGTAATGTTTAAAATAAAATATGTGATAAATAAAATGCAATGTAACATATTATCACAAGTGGGGCGGCTTAATGGTAAGGGTGTTTGCTTCCATTCTAAAGGTCAAAGGATCAAACCTCACAAGTGGTGTGCACTGGTTAACAATGGTAAATTGATTTAATATTTTTTTATCTAATTTTCTAAAGTAAGTGTTCAAGTTGATTACATGGTTTACGTACCTAGGTTAGGTTTTTAACCTAGCTTAGGTAGTAACATGTGCCAATAACTCATAAGTTGAAAATCATGAAATTATTAATAATATTGTATATTAAATAATTTAAATTAATTATTTTTATGCTACATAATTAATTAATTAACAAGTGAATGGCTTGGTGAATTTGTATTTCATTTGAAAGTAACTTTGTTTCATTGGGTACCAATGAACCAATTCACTGTCCATAGTAACTGGTCCTTATTCATTAGGGGGTTGACTAGTTTCACCATGGTAAAAAAATCCAAATTCATTCAAAATCTAATGAAACCCAAAGTGAACTAGGATGCATTTTGGTGTAATGAAAGGTTGTTGTAGATTATGTACACATATTTATCATCTTCACCTAAAATACATTTAAAGCTTGGAACTTTTGCCAAGTTGGTTGAAACCCCTCCATAATGTAAAAACTAAATGGATCTCTATGTTGTCTCTTGACAAACGAGTTCTTGTAAAGTACAAAACTTTGGTGGTAAAGATGCATGATGACTTGAATATTATGGCAATAACAAAAACCAACCTCCAATATTTTTGTGACATTCATCACAAATTTAGCACATGATGAATTAATAATGAAAATCATGCGAAGTTCATTTATTCATAGGTTCATACACTTTACACACAAATATCATGCATTGAAAACACATTTGACATATAGATAAATGTGTTGATGGATGATATACAAACATATGAATGAATGAATGTCACATAGATTTTGCATCTTTCAATAAACCCGTGTGTCGAATGTGTTTTCAATGCATGATATCAATGCGTGAAATATACGAATTATGAATGAATTAATGTTACATGATTTCCATTTATAAGTCGTGAGATGTTAAATTTGTCATGTTAAAGTGGTGATGGGGTTGGCTTACATCATACCTTTGTTGGAGTCATTCCATGTGTTTATTTTTTACATAGGCTTGTGACACATTTGTGTGTGATTTTGTCACTATTGTGAAGATGTGTTGTGTTGAATTGTACATGTATTAAGATCCTGAAAATAAATATGGTGTAAAATAGTTAAAAACGTTCTTGGACTTGCATGAAAACAACAATGACCAATTGTTGACTGCTTGGTGGATTGATTCCACAACAAACATCTAAATTATGATTTTTTATTTCACGGGTAAGCAATACCAATTGCATAAGAAGTGCCTTCTAACTAAGGGGTTCACTCAAGCTACATGTGATGATTGGATAACAGTTTTGAAGTTGTCAAGGTGCAGTGTTCACATGCCACCATTATTTTTATTAGAGAATTGGAGCAATGGTTCCCTAACCAGGAATTTATGAATGCAACAAACATCATTTATCTTTAGTATTGGCTCAATCCTCTTGTTAAGGAAACATTTCAAGGACATGTAACTTTATTGAGGGCTCAATTTTGTTTTGAAGAAATCATTGGCCCAATGATTGATTGGGTGAAGATCCTAGCCCTTTTTAATGAAAGCAAGTTTGATCTCAGAACTTTCCTCTTAAGACCATTATGCAAAGCAACCATGCTCTTGCCTTGGAACCACCATTGGTTTGCAACCTTATCGCCCGACTTCGGTCTATTTTAACATCCAGTAACATCTTACAACATTGACTATCAAAGTATTTTGTATTAGCAGAGCTATTTATAGCTATGATTTTAGGCAACGTAAAAGATGAACGTTGTTTCCCCACCTTGTCTTCCTTAAAATCCAAGTTGCATAATTTGCTAACCAAACATTTGGATTTGGTTGTTAGGATGTTTACACATGATCATTACACTTCAAATAATTATCCTTTTGGGGATGCCATGAAGGATTATAATGATAATAAGGTGAGGTCTACAATCAATTGTTAAATTTTTTATGTGTTATGATAGTAGCTCATGGTGCAAACATTTTATTGGTTCTTGCACTTGTAGCTTGTATAATAGCAAGTTATTTGTTATGGTTATTGGCAAGTAGATATAAGCTATGATGACTCAATTTTGCGACAAAATGATGTTTTTTCCTTGGATACCCTTTATTCAAATGCATGCAATGATTAATATATCCATAGATCTATTAATTGGGACTTGGATCTAAACTAATAACTTAAATATGAAACTATGAAGCAAATTGTGTGATTATTTATTAATAAAAAATTCATTTGTTAATAGTAATGACTTTTGAAATTGAAAAATATGAATTCGTTGTTTAACTAAATCATCACAAAATGGAAAAATTTATATGGATTCACATTCCAAATTTGCTATTGGGATTCAATATATATATAATGTAATACAATATGATAAACTTTTATAAGGAACATTTTTTTTGAAAACCTTCATCATTTAATAATTAGGGACTTTTGAATGGTTAAAATTTGATTAAATTATCATATGTCCATATAAATTGTAGATTTTGTTTGTTTTTCAAATTTTTTGTCCCAAAAGCATATTTCTTGAAATTTTTAGATGGGCATTAATCCTATGGACTTTGTGGGTTTTATTGTAGAACTTTGAAATTAAAAAATGACATTAGTTACATTAAATATAAGTTTTCACATAGATTTGGGAAGGTTTGTAGGTGATTAAACATGTATTATTCAAATATTAAATTAATAACATTTTGTAAAGTAACAACCATGTCCATTTAAATCATTTTAAAGAATCTTGTATGGACTTGTAGGGAATGTTATTTCAGTTGATATTGAGCCACTGTAACTTACATATTTTACCTTGGCATGAGGATTATAATTGTTAATAAATAATTTAGCTTCACATCTAATGTATACGAATATTAAACATAATATAAAATAATGGAGGTTTGGATTTCCACCTCAATTCTTTTTCATTGAATCAAATTATGTTTTTAAAAAAAATTTCTACATTGCACATGTGTTGTTTAGTTTATGCTATTGTTGCATTGTGAGTGTGTTGCGACCTTAGCCTTGGGCTCGTGACCAAGGTAAGGGCTTGCAAAGGTGCGACTAAAAGTGAAGCCCAAGAGTCACATTTTATGCTTCCGGGAATGTAAGAAAGTGTGAGGGAATGAACCCACACCCTCCCAAGTGGGCTCCCACTTTGGGAGTTGGAGTCCCGATGGACTCCCAAATTTTCAGAGAGTAATTTTAAGCGTCAAAACTCATTGCATTGAAAAAAAAATTATATCATTGAAAAACTCTTGAAATGTAGATGTCTAAAATGAACTTGAATGATCCATTTGAGTACATGAAACACAAGTTATGGTCAAAAGAAGGGTCAGGAGTCAAAGTGCTAATTTGACTCCTGCCCACTAAAAGTTGGGAATCACCTTGACTTAGTTGTGTGCATGTGGCGCCACATATCTTTGGAAAGCTTTTGACAAGGGCTACAATTTTGCTTTAGACTTCATTTCAATCGAAGGTTTTCACAAGAAGTTATGGCCCTCCAAAGTTGTGAAAGTCCTAATTTCGAAAATTTTGGGACTCCCAACTTGGGAGTCTTGGGACAAAATGACATTTAGATGTAACCCATGTGGTTAATCATAAAAATTATTATAAGAAGGTAGGCGGTGATTTCCCCCAAGTTTAGGTTGTGGTGAGTTTGTGGGTGGTCGTGGTTCGTTTGTGCACTAGAAATGCTCGAATTACGCATTAACACATTTGTTGTTGGTTTGTGTAAGTTTGTGGGAATAATTGATTTGCTTGTCATTTGTCTTAATCCCCATCCTGAAGCTCCAGCATGCCCTTCTACCCTTGAAGTGCTACAAGCTAAGGAATGTACCCCAATTCCTTCTGTTATGTTCGCATTTGGGCTTGTAGTTGAATCCATCAAGGAGTTTGGGGATGCGTCAAGGTGGGTGCTATACAAATGGTTTTGTTGTGATGCATTGGCAATTTTTTACTAATGTGGTCATGCATGTATGGTTCTAATGTGTGTGGCTTGTGCAAATATGGGTTGGGTTACAATGGCCAAAATCCTTAAAGATCAAGGTTAAAACCCCCCAATTCATTTGTTGTTTTGTTTTTATAAGATTTTTCATTTTGTTTTTTTACATTTTAATACTGAACAACCAAGTTGTTGATCAATCACCTACAAAATGGAAATGATCGCCATATAATTTCTCATTAAGGACAATGTTTTGCCAACACATTTATCATATGTTGCCTTGGGTCATCACCTAATTTTGAGTGCTTAAGTTCCTAAGGAGTGAGAATATGCCTAATTAAAATAAAAGGTAACCATAACCATTTACTCCTTGGGTCTAAATTCTTTATGTAATACCAAACAAGACGAAATAGAATTAATCCTTGACATAATCCATAATTTTGCCTTATATATATATATATTATATGTACACATTGTTAAATTTAAAAAATTCATATTTTGATGTATGATATATTAGACCATCATATATATTTTAAAATTAATATCACACACTTTGTGTCCATGTACATCATGAAAAAAAACTAGTAAAAAATATAGAAAAGGAATATAAAAAGGTAATGTTGTGACAAGTTTTTTGGTCATTTAAAAAAATTTGGAAGTAGTCACTTTTTCAAATTTCCATGAGTAATTGCATATGGGTTTGTATGTAGCTTGCCAAGACACCTTGTTATTTTGGAAAAAAAAAAAATCATTGTGTGATACCTAGCACCCAAGAACACTAAATAGTCCTTGTCAAACTCTTGGTTTTAGCCATGAAAATGAAGGGGAAATTCATCTTCCATCTATTAGACCAAGAACCATGGGTTCTAAGTTGTATAGTGTGCAAGGCAAAACCAACAAAAAAATTAAGAAAAAATAAATAAAAATGCAAGCTCTTACGCTTGCAAATGCCATCAAATAATTCTTAGAAAATATAAAACAATTAGAGTATATGAAGAGAAAATAAATAAAAGGATTGTGCATCTTACGATTAACATTCACAATTGGGGTACTCAAAAAAAGTTTCTAACAAAAAAGGGACTACAAAAGATTATTTAAAACTTAACAACATTTATTGCATTACAAATGTAATGGATTGTTATATGCCTACATATAGAATGATGTCATGTTAAACTAATAAAAAATGAATTGAAAATATATTGGGTACAATATAAATGTCTTTAATTTTGAATCCTTTTAATTAAATATATTCATTTTATTATTTTTATTTTTATTATAAAATGAATGCATTAAATATTGCAATATATTTCAATTTTTGTTCATGGCTAAATAATGTTTACAATTATGTTTAGCAAAGTTCATTGGATGAATTTGATTATGTGTTACACCATAATGTTTTTTGAAGGTTACAAAATTCAATTTGCATGGGTTGTAAGGAAATTGTTTTGCCTATTGAACCTATTATTTGTATTCATTAAGTTTAGTATTTGTAGCCCCAATTACATATCACATGTACATGAAAATAATAATGTAAAAAAATGTCAATTTGTCTATTAATTTTATGTTTATTACATTTTTGGGTTTTAACTATAATACTAATGTATAAAAACATACACATGTGAAAAATCATTGTCACTATACAAATTATTTTACTTTGAATCATTCAAATTTTCTCACTTAGATTTATTTTGTGTAAATTCTATATTTGAAAGATAATGAAAAAAAAGTCTTGGAGTCATGTTCAAAAAGTGGCACCCCAACCGTGAATAAGATCCTTGGTTGTTTCAACATGACTATATAAATCTAAAGAGATGAAACTATAAGGTTAATTACAAATGGCAACTCTATTTGCAAAGGTTCAAAAACCAAAAGATATTTGAAGATGGTAGAAATTCATTTCAAATCCTATAGGTTTACATCATTTTTTATATCTATAAATTTTTTCCATTACAATAATAAATATAATCTCTCCAAATAAATTTCAAGCTTTATATAATTTCACTTTCAATCTTCAAGGACAAACTTGCCACATCATTAATTATGCAATCTAAAACAAATGTTGAGTGTTGAATTCACAATATGCCAAAAAAATTGGATATTCATAGATTGTTAGTGTAGCATGTCATTGGCCCAAATCTGAACTAATTACCCAACTAAATTTTATTTCCAAAACCACTTTTGTAATTTATTAAATTTATAATGACAAAAGCTACTCAAAATTCAATGCCTCCAACACCTAAAGTCTAAAAGTTTCCAAATTGCTTTCATTAAATCCACTCGTCAAGGGATTTCCAACAATACCAAAAACATGCCCAAATTCCCCTATGCATTTTTTATTAAAAAAAATGAAAATTAAAAAAAAAATGTTCAATATTTGATAACTTCTCCACCATAGGTTGAAACATTAAGAAACCAACTTGGTGCACCCCAATTCATGGAAGGTTTTCCAATGGTATCAAAAGTGCAACAAAAGGTGCAATGATTTGAAAGATTTCAAGATGACAAACAAAACAAACAAACAACCTTCCTACATTAATAGTTGTGCATGTATTCCAATTTTCATTTGCGATTTGTTCATTTTTACTACTTAACTAACTAGGAATACAGTAGCCATGTGAGTGAGCTTAGTGGGTGGATGTTCTAATTATGATTTATGGTATTTTGGTGTTATGAGTTGTGATGTTGATGGCACCAATATGTATCTATGTATGATAAAACGATAATTGGTATGTGAGTTATTATTTAGGCCATTACACCAAAAAATTGTATTGGGAAGCATTGTGATGATGGTTTCCATTATTCACAAAATCCACATGTTGGCACTATGTTAAATTCATGTTGAAAAATGATGAGTGGATTGTTGTTGTGGTTACACACCTTGAGAAAACAAACATTTATCCTCCATAATGTTTTGTGTGCAAGGAGAAAGAAAATAGCTTAGGTTTGACAAAAATTTGATCCTTGCTTTTGAGTTTGTTTATGTTCTATAACTTTTGTTGTGTTGTTGTGAATAGCCTTTTGTGATCTTGTGTCGATCTTGGTTTGCAAAACTTTGTTAGTGTTCTTTCAACTTCTTACTTTAGCTTATAGGAGTTTTTTTTCTTCCTAATGGGTTAAATTATTGTTTAAAAACAATTTGCTACCATATGCATAGTAGCTAGTTGATAAACCATACTTTATCATTTGTTAAGCATATGGAGGCCTATTAACTTGTTATTTGTCAACTTGTGATTGGCTTCATTTTCATTACATGTTTAGGTTAAAAGATAGAACATGAACTATGTACATAAAGATAAAGACAATTGTTTCTTCCACAAGATATTATACATCCTCAATCATGAATAAAAGAAATTTCACCTTGTAGCTACCCCGTAAGAAGGATAAACTTTTTACAATCTACAAAAAAATTGAATTATATTTACTTAATGATTAATCATGAACAATTTCAAAATGTGGATGGGATTTCTTAAAATAAGGGGTTTGGTTTAAAAGAAACATGAAGGACAAGAAAGGGGGCCATCAATATGTTAATAAAAGATATTCAAATAGTTCATTAGTTTTTTAGTATTTAATTTAATCATTAAGTAAAATTTCAAATTTTGAAATTAAAAAATTCAATTATTATTATTTATTTAATATATTTTAATATTAATATATTATGTTTAATAATTTAATATAATTTTATGTAGATTTGGGGGGTTTTATTGAAATTGATGGAATATCATTATTATTATTATCACTACTACAAAATGTGGGTGTAGTTCATTAGTCCTCCTCATTCATAAGACTAGTGAATTTGCTACTTTCCAACCAGTCCATGTTTATTAAGCTTAGTGAATTCACTCAAAATTTAGTGAAATCACTTGGTGTACATGGACACCTTTGTTCTAGTGTATTTAATGGGATTAAATTTCATAGTTTTAACTTGAAATGTGAAAGTTATTGAATATTGACAAATTTTTGTCATTGGAAATTGAGTAAAATAAAAACTAAAATCTTCATGCATACGGGGTTACATTTTTGGTATTGTTGAAAAAAGTTCAATGAATATGATTTAATAGCGGTGATTTTGTAATTTTTAGGATTAATGTGTGGGAGACATTGAATTTTGAAATTTTTGTAATTGGAAATTTAAATACATTACAAAAATTGGTTGTGAAAGGAAAAAATAGTTGGGCAACAAGTTCACACTTTGGCAAACATGACCTTAGTTACAATAATTAAAAATTAAAAATATCATCATAAACATTAAATAATAATAAAAAAATCTAGAAAGAATTTTGAACAATATGCTTAAAAGTTTTTAAATATTTTTTCAACAAATTATTTTATAATATATTTAAAAATATGTGTATGGTGAAAGTTTATAAAAGACAATGTCAATGATTTTTTTAAAATTAAAAAACAATTGGTGGAATATTTTTAAAGATATAGTTAATAAAAAAATTGTAAAACAAAGTCAATGGAAGTTTCTAAAAGGTTTTATTGGATAATATATATAATTAAAGTCCAAAGGGCATCACTCTTTATTTTCATTAATGTTAATTGTGATATTTGTAGTTTAATTTTTTCTCATGCCTAACTTGTATCATGTCTTGTTTAAACAATAAAATTTTCTTGTTCATTATTGATTTTTTTTGGTCAAGCCCATATTATATTTTTCAAGTTGTATCTTTGTATTCTCCTTCACAAATATGTGTTATTTGATTATTGTATTACATTAATGTTGGACTAATTAATGATGAATTCATAACATATATATTAAACTCTTTGATTAATTTCACATAAGTGTGGGGTGAGGTGGGGGGGTAATGTTTGATGATGGGTGTGTTCAAACATTTTCAAATTTGGACATGTTTGTCTTATTTATGGTTATTTGTTGTTACTAGTGGTAACCCGTGCCTACAAGGCATGACATGGCACTGAAGCAGCGATGACCAACGATGATGACCCCTGAAACCCTAAAGCTCAATGACATTTTGCCATTTCAGAAAGTCATGACTATGGGAAATTGGAAAAATATAAAGAACCGCCAGTTCCATATTTTAGTTCATTAATTTTTTGAGAACCATGAGAACGAATGGTAAGAACCACCTTTCTAATAACCCGCTAATGGTGGTTGGTTCCAGTGTTAGTTCTGGTTCTTTGAATTTTTTTCCCCATAATCAAAGAATCACCGGTTCCGGTTCTTTCAAAAGAAGAACCAGAGGTTTTACAAAAGAACCGGTAAAAAAATGCACTGGTTCTTAGACTTTTTTTTTTTTTTCCTGAAAATTTGGGAATTGTGGTTTGGTTACCGTAACGGTAAGGGAATTCACCACCAAGAGCTGCAAATAATTAATTTCGAAAGTTTTGAGGTTTTGCTAAGGCAATTTCGAATTTAACAACATTTCGCGACCGCCTTCCCATATATAATTTCCATTTTCTCCCGTTGTGAAACAATTTTTAAGTATGCACCGCATTATGGCTGGTAGGTATCGTACTGAATGCCGTCCGATAATGAGCAGGCTCCGATAGACGGTGGAGATGATGCCCTTTTGGAGGGAAGCCCCTTCAAAGAGTGACTCAGTCCAAGGAACCAATGACACAGGCTCTGAGTCTGAACATTGGGCCATTCTGGTCACTCCAGAGTTAAACTTCAAGCTCCTCTGGCATGGCTTGACCTCAGAGTCAGAGCAAAAGAGTTGTTGCAAGAAGAGGCATTAGGGCCGGGCGTTATGGCGTTAGGGGTGAGAGTTGCCACGATCACCCGATTCTTTTCTGTGGATAAGAAGTCTGAAGAAGAAAAGGCTGCTGATAGAAAGTCTGCTCTAACAAAGTGGCGTGATGAGGAAAATGCTAGATTGGCTCGTAAGAAGGAGGCAGAGGTAGCTGCTGAAGTGAAAAGGCTTGCATCCAAAAGGCCTATTGGTAAACCAAAGAAAGTCAGGCAGGCTCAGGCAGTTCTTGTAGGACAGGAAGGAGAGGAAGGGAATCTAGAAGATGGGGGTGAGGAACCACCTGCCAAGAAGAAGAGGGGTCCCTACACCAATTGGTTTGTGCCGGATCTCTGGAACTTCATCTTCGCTATAGTCAAGAAGCATCCTAAAAACCTCTATGATGCTCTCTTTTCCCTCCAACACAACAAGAAGCCAGGTCGATTAGGCAGCCCTTTTGACAAGCTAATCGTCCAAATGCTGAAAGGCTGGTTTGAGAAAAATGAGGAGGGGGTCTTTGTCCTGAAACGCAAGGTCGCAGACTGCATTACACTGCAGAATGCGAGGAAAGCTAGCCACAAGCCTAGACCGACGGGGATTTTCACAGAGTTCCTTGAAACATTTGAGCTGGTCTGTAAGACACTCAAGGGTGTGAAGGATGCTAGGCAGCCATTGGACGGTGGGATCATCCAGGGAATCATGCAGGGGTGCATCCAACAGTCTGCCCCTGAGATGTTTCAGGGGACGGTGACAGGCAAGCGCGGGGAAGATGTCAAGTTCTCGGTGTTAAAGACCTTTGGGAAAGCCTTTGTCCGGAAGCACCTGGGGTGGATGTGGAGGCGGGTCACCACAGCAGCGAGCAAGCTTTCGGAAGACTGGGAGAAGCAAGGTGATGAGACGGCGTACAGGGTTGCTGCCCTTTGCAAGTTGCACAACATCCCCCTTGAGCTGGTTGTCAATTCTGATCAGACCACCATCTACGTGTGGCCCGCAGCAGAGCAGACTTATGAAACCAAGGGAGTGAAGGCTGTTCAGAGTTTAGGAAAGGACGAGAAGAGGCAGATAACGGGGATGGTCAACTCAACTTCCAGTGGTAGCATGCTTCCATTGCAGCTCATTTTCCAGGGGAAGACCACAACGGTGGTACCAAATCATGTTGAAGCCAGGGAAGCTGTCAGGAAGGGGTGGGATTTGACCAACTTGGAGAATCACTGGTTAAATCAAACCACCATGAAGCGGTTTGTGGAAAAGGTCTTGGACCCGTGGCGCGTCGAGAAGTGCAAGGAGTTGGGGTTGGATTCTTCCAAGCAGAAGATGATGTGGCTCATAGATTGCTGGAAAGTTCACACGTCGGAGGAGTTCCGAAACTGTCTTAAGGAAAACCACCCCCTCGTCCACTATTTTTATGTGGCTGCAAACTGCACAAGCAAGCTCCAGCCAGCGGATGTAGTGTTACAGAGACCTTTCAAGCATGGTTTTCGTAAGTAGTTTGAGAAGTGGCAGAGTGAGTTGGTTGCTTCGTAGCTTGCTGAAGGGGTAAGACCTGAGGATGTAGAGCTGCAAGTAGGAATCAAGAAGCTGCGCGAGTTACTTATTGGCTAGCTCCTATCGTCATGGGGCGAGCTTTGCGAGCAAGTGGAGATGATCCAGAAAGGCTGGGCCTTGTGCAGACTGGGCAGCATTCACATTCCCTGCTTCCAAAATGCAGCCATGGGGCAATGCCTGCAGAGGGGTCTGCTTGTGGAGCTGGAAAACCTTGGGGATGAACCTAAAGTCACCGAGGACGAGCTAGAGAGTGGGGCTTTTAGGAGCGTAGGCATCGAGGAAATTCCATTGGTGGCATCGGTGCAAGATGTGATGAGTGCTTACTTGGAAGAGGAGCACATGTTCGAAGTTTTCAGATCTTTGAGCCGGCAAGATGATGAGTTAGTGGCAGAGTTGGAAGAGCTAGAGAACCTGGCAGACCTTGATGACGTACGGTAGATGATATTTTCTTCTGACTTGCTATAAGCCGTACCTATTGATCCGAACTACATGCTCAAGTCAATTACACTTCTTGATTGCTTGCATAATACCGTATGTGCTGTGTGATTCAATCAAGGTGATCAATATATCCAGGATGCTTCGGCTAGCAATGCATCGACTGATGATACAACCATGGATCATGTCATTGTCATGATCTGCATACCTACTTCCTTTCTAACACTACGGTATGTTCGATTTGACGTACTGGCACATCTGAACGCTTAATCAAGACGTCTTTATGATTCATATGACGAATTGAGGGCCCCTGATTGTATTACTATTATAATAATTGAATGTCGAATACAGCTGTTGAATGCGTCATGCAAACATGGATGAATACAACTCCGTAGGTCCTTGTGCTTATTCAATGTGCATGATGATCGAGCTCAGGTTAGCTCCCGCTCAGTTCAGTTCAGCTCAGCTCAACAGGTTGCGTACGTGCGCGGCGGGCTGCCATGCGACGACGGCCACCGCGCTGTGCGGTCGTCGCCGCTTTTAGCCTACGGCTAGCAACGCTGGTACCGGATCAGATTTTTTGGCAATTTTTCACAATTTCTCCTGCGTCACAACAAATTTAATTTCTTCATTTCTCCATTTCTCCCTGCAGGCCCAATTTAGTTTCAAGTTTTTCTCCTTGGCCTGAAATAATTATTAAAAGATGAATTCCCTTGCCGCTACGGTATATAGCCACATCGATT
>Ga0116227_10001409_pt1 | contig 53380 bp, 38 predicted proteins | sample S1TSphgellanicum_FD_89693 | JGI IMG/M metagenome (GOLD analysis project Ga0116227, IMG submission 89693) | Host-associated microbial communities from peat moss isolated from Minnesota, USA - S1T2_Fb - Sphagnum magellanicum MG | ecosystem: Host-associated > Plants > Peat moss > Unclassified... | reverse complement strand
ACAGATAAATCTAGGTTTAATTGGATTTTTATGAAACTTCCAAACTGCACAAAGAAACGGGAGACGAGGGCCACACTTAACACCTTTAAAATTATGAGCCTTATTAAAAGAGAGATGAGAACTTAGAATATCAGATTGGGCAAGATTGGAGACCACTTCTGCGGGATTTAAACAAGAGTAGTAGCATACTCCAGGAGTGCCACTCATTCCTCATATCAAATGTTTCCAAATGTCTCCCTAATACCTTTTCCAATGGCAGGGAACAAATCCCACCATACCCATCAACCCAAAAAGCCATAAAACCGGGTAACCCATCACCTCTCAAACCATCAACCACCGATTCCTAGACTCTTTGGGGTTTAGAGTTTAGGGTTTAAGAGAAGGAACAAATCCCACCATACCCATCAACTGAAAGAGCCCAAAAAACCCAAAAACTATCAACCACCAACCAACAATTTGTAGACTCTTTAGGGTTTAGAGTTTAGGGTTTAACAGAAGTAACTATGTAGAATCTCACAAGTGCCCTTATCTCAACAGGGCATTACAGGTTCATCCATCAAGTACAAAAGTACTGTCCTAACTTTTCACCAGTAAAATTTAGTACACAGCCCCAATGCTTAAGAGGTTTCAGTGGTAAAGTCTTTCCAAGTCAGAAAAAAGTGATTGAGTTGTGATTCTTTGCAACCCAATACAACTGGTAGACAGCTAGATATGGCTTTTTTTTTTTTTTTTTTCAAAAAAATGCTCGCCCGAACTGTTTGATGAATAAAAAGCATAAACATAACAATATAAATGAATTCCTTAACCTCGCCCATACACTTGCACAAATTTCCCGAGTTGATTTCCAACTTCTGAAAAGTCAATGCTGTGTCATTGCAAAAATTTTGCTGCAATTTGCAGACCCCATCATGAAATAAAAAGGTTCTTTGTTACCCGCGTTTCAAGAGCTGCAACAATAGCACTGCAGCTGAATCCTTAGCTTTCTTCACACTTGGCATCGGTTCTCCAACACATTCCTCTGTCCACCCCTTGTCAGTGGTGTGCACTCGCACTGAATATGTAAATCTCTTAGCATGCGCTGGTCCACCTTCTGCAGCACACCTGTAAGGAAATTGGGCCTGTTTAAAAAGCACTACTTCCCACTCTTCCTACTCTAACCAGAATACTGCAGCAATGCATCATGAGCAGAAATGCAATCTGATCCACTAAGAAGATGAGTGAAGGAATTTTGTTGACACAAAAAACCAAAAACATGCATTTGATCCTGTACCCATCTGATCATGGATAAGAGAATAGAACAAAGTAGAATTCAGGCTGGAAAAAAAATGTACTTGTACTGTGGCATTGGCCATTGTCTTTTCAAGCAGATGTCATTCAGTGCTTGTCGTGTGAAGGGGGCATTCCCATTTTTTTTGGCCTTCCCGTTGTTGGCATCCCCAGCTTCACCAGCAGCATCCTTTGCAGCTTGCTCTTTGATCACCTCCTTCTCCTTCAAAATCACGAGTGCATTGCGTGCAGCCAACTTCTGAGCCATTTTCTTCTGTGCATTTTGAGCTGAGCCAATCTGCACCCCATCTACATAGACCTCCACAGTCGCCACATTGCCTGCTCGTGTGGCCTTGTACTCCAGGCCCTCTGCTTGCTGCTGGCAGCGTTCTTGCAGTTCACGCACTGGATGCATGGGTAATGTTTCTGGTGTCACCATTGGTTGTAGGAGTGGCTCAAACACCTGTTGGCCAGGAAACATAAAAGGCAAATGTTATCATAAACCTAAATTCCACAACACAGCAGTGAACTTTATGACACCAAGATGCAACTTGTAACCTCATTGGTAGATCAACAAAATTGCCAGAAGAGCTGGACAGAAACGGTGAGAGAAGAGGCTTAATAAACAAACCAAACTCACCTCCCAAACTTTATTGGTGTCCAGGCCTGTGTCCAGGAAAAGAGCACCGGCTATGGACTCCAAAATATCCCCAAGCACCTTTGGAGCCTTGAAATCTCCGAGCCCAAAAGAATTCACTCCAGGCTTATCAAGCTCAGTCTGAATGTCTTTCACAAAATCACGGATCTGCAAGCAATCAGCTGTCAACTGTCAAACAAATGATCTTACACACAGGTGAAATGGAATCACTAGGACAGTTCAGGAGATACACAGAGTCCCATTACTTCTCAAACTTTTGCAAATCTACGAACATGCCTCACTCAAACCACAAAGCAGAATCTGGAAACAAAATGTCATATTCCTACAAAACTCAATACTTGAACATCTAACACATATCATAGTTCAAAAAAACTGCCTCAAATACTGTCTGAGATGATACTTGATACTGCTTCACAACCCACAACATCCATTTCTGAGATTTGGGTGCATCAGTTTAAGACAGATTTCCAACCCATGAACTTGCAGCAAAATTACCTGAGTCTCCAACGCACTAGAACCATGACGCAAATGGAGGTGAAATTTATGCTTCACTGAAACACGGGCAAAATTCTCATTATTCACGGCTGCAGCTCTTAAGTCTGTGAGCCGTCCAGGAGGCAGGTCGGTATAGCTGAAGAAAAGGTATTTGGTGATGAGGTGATCCAAGACTGCATCCCCGACAAACTCGAGCCGTTGATAACAAGGCACTCCTGAAGATGGACGGGAGGCATGTGTTATAGCCTCCACCAACAAACTCCGCTCCCGAAACTGGTGGCCAACATAACTTTCAATTGCTGTGAAATCAATGCTTCGCAACACCGTCTCAGGAACTTGACAACCGGCCTGTGCCTGTTCTCCATCTATGGCATCAAATTCAACAGGAATCCCTATCCAGTTCATCAAATGGGTAGCCGCAGGTTGGCCTCCTTCCACATAGTAGATACCAATGAAAGCTTCAACCACATCTGCCAATGTCTTACTCGAAAGTACCCGATAGGCACTTGCATCACCCTCAATCTCTCCATCCTCCATGTTGCTTGCATCATCATCATCCACCACTTCTACAACTGTTTCCACCTCTCCTTCCTCTCCTTCCTCTTCTTCTTCCTCTTGTTCCTGTTGTTCAGCTTTTCTCTTCTCTTCTTCAGTAGGCAGTTTCCGTTTGTCTAGCTCTTCCCCATCCTTTGTATCCTCATCAAACACAGGAGGCACACCAGGTGCTGCCCATCGTGATGGAGCAAACCGATCTGCTTGAATGTAGCTTTGAAGCCCCTTCTCTAAGGCATATTGGTAGAGCACAGAGTTACTGACAGTCTGCTGTCGCATGCGTGTCAGCTGCCCTTCATGTTTGCTTGGAAACTTTAGAAACAACCTTCGACTCACCACCCATTTCAAGTATGCATCACCAAGCAGTTCGGCTCGTTCATAGCTGAAAGTTTCCTGACAAGAAGCCGCTGTCAGTGCCTCAAGCACCTGCACAGCACAGCAGATTAGGTGTGAGTGTAGGAAGACACAACCATGGCAATAGCCAAATCCAACCTCATTAGTTCTGTTCTCTTCTGCAGTCTCACAAACATTTCTATCATAGTTGTTAACACATAGGTGCAAGTAGTTTTTTGACCTTAATAGCAGGAATGGGATATGCAATCTCATGCTTGAGCTGGATTGCTAGCAGCATACTCTCCACTCGCCTCATCACAGAGGGAAGACGTTGTGCTCCCCGCACCAAGGGTCCTGGAAGTGGATGCACTAAGCACAATTCTGGTGGCAGCATGACATAATATGTCTTGTCTAACGCCTCTAGTGAACTGGTTGTCCCACCTGCAAAGATTTCACCAGGATTCACACATCCTCCGAATGAATCTATTACAAACCTCCGCAACTTCAGCTATACACTGTAGACCAATCAAAAACCTTACACACTAAAACAGAAAATCATTTTCTCTAACCCAAATGATCCACACTTCAAGCTCAAGAAGAAACAACATACCCTCAGCAGTTTCAAAGCGAGGTGAAAGAAGATTCTTGCAGTGAGAAACTCCCCTGCCTCTGAGCAGAGGTTGCTTTTTACAGACTAACTCAACTCCGTATCTGCACCCCAATTAATTCATACATCCCTCACCAGACATCAATTCTGCATTCAACTTCAAAATAAGAAGCCACAGCCCCATCCTAAACACTAAAACCCTAAAAACCTGAGCTACAAGCAACAAACACATAGAGACTAGCCAACCATATACCCAATTTCAAGGAGGCAACACTTGGTGATAATCACATAGACTTCCATAGTCACCAGTGCAACAAGTTCAATACCCACAAAGCTCTTTCTCAGGATGCACATACAGACAGTTCCCACATATATACTTACTTTTGCTTGTAGTAGTCGGCATATGAGGTATACTCTAAGGGACCCAAGTAGCCATCTTTTCGAGGAAATGAGCTATCTGCATTCATGTCCATGCGTACTGAATCCACATAAAACCTTTTCCCTGAATGAACTGCTGTAACAATTTTACCAACCAATCCTTCAGTGTCAACAAGACCATCAGCCAAGAGAAGCTTCCCCTCAGGAGCAACTTCCTGCACTTTTTCGGTTTCTAGGACATCTTGAATAGGCAGTAACCCAGTTGCTCTAACAACATCAAACTGGGCAACGGCTCCTCGGATCCCATAAGTCGGATGTGCCTTTTGTCCAAAGGCCAAACCATAGCGTAGCTTTCCAAACCCATACTCTCTTCGGTCGCCACCAAGAGCACGCTCATCTGTCCCCAAGTACACATCAGGTCGTGCACGCTGTAGAGGATTGTTCCAAGAGTCTGTAGTGACTGTTCCTCGTATTAGTGACCAATCCAGGATACTTGCAGCTGCATCAGAAGGTTTTTCCAAGATGGGTGCAAAAAGATAAGCCTTCACTGGGTCCCATGGAGTTGTGGCTGGCTCCACATCCACGTCCAGGACAATGCTCATGAGCCTCACATGAAAACTCTTGATCAGATTCAACTGCAGAACCAACACCCACAACAAATCAAGCAATCCAGCCAGGCTTTTTCAAGACAAGAATGGGTCAGACTGAAACTTCTGCTATATCAACCAACTTCTTGGCCTTACTTCATAGGTCCTTCAAGCTACCAAGAAAAATTGCTTAAGCTGTCAGCAGCTCAATACCTCACTCATATTCATCTCAATGGTCCCACAAAAGGCAAGAGATGCCCTTGTGGTCATGGTCCTTGCCACAAATAGATCCATGCTCATTGTTAGCACCTGCAAGGTGCCATATGAAACCACAAACACAAACTCATGAGCTACTGCATTGAAGTTCCTCCAGGTCACAGTTCCATATCATGTGGCTTTTCATGAACATTGTGCTGTTGTCCTACAGAGCTTCACATAGTCTTGAGATTTCAGTTAACAAAGAGCATAAAATGGCTTTGAGAGAAGCACATCACCCAAACAGTAAACCAGAAGTACTCACCTCTGAATTCAGCTCTTGGCCAAAAAGAATTGCATAGTTTGATGTTTCAGTCAGAAGCGGATCCTTGGAGAAGCCAATATTTTCACACTCCACCTTGTAAACAAAAAGCGATACCTTGCTCATTTTGTTCGCCTCCCAATCATTTCCAGCTAATATCCAATCACCCTGTCAACAAACAACATATGAGCTCCTCCTATCACATTCATCATCCAATTGTGGTGATAAAACATAGGACACGGTGACACATGGATTCTAGATATATGAGCAAAATCCTGTCTCATTCAGGTCAGAATCTCATCCTCATAAAAGTTGAGATTCAATGGCAAAAATCTGGAAGAAAGGAAAAACTTTCCCGAACTCCTGAAAGAGAGGAATTTCAATATGTCCATCACCTTCAGGATCTCAGCAATGCCTTCAGGGTAGTACTCCCTGTGTCGAGCAGTTCCAGGAAGAGGCTCCCCCTCTTCACTGCCATCTACTTTAGCTGCCTCTTCACCACTTCCCTTGTCTGGTAAAAGCATGTCTGTGAACGCACCCATAGCATGGAGTTTCCTGCATGCATCCAAACAGACCGCCTGCAAAACACATATTCCACATTGACCAAATGTGGCACAAAAGACTTGCAACACTTAGCTCAGTCCATAAACAGCCTTTCCACCACTTTCAAAAACAAAAGAAACAGATATATACTTGTGTTTTCTTATCACTTCCCACAGGTAACTTGAGTAATAAATCCTATTGCTAACTCTCTCTTTTTTCTGGAAATGACAATCTTTCCTCATTACTTAAATTTCCTCAGAAAAAACCATATAATTGGTTATTGTATATATCTTCCTCTATGGGCCTCCTTGATTCAGGAATACAGCCTATGACAGAATGAGATCCTTAGTTCAGGTTCACCTGCTGTGCACCCCGGATGGAACTACAGATAGGCCCCTCAACTGTCTCCAGAGGGGCGTTGCAAGGCAGCTGCAGCTTGCATGAGTACTTGATGACACCCCCTTCTTTCTCATGCTGGTGCATTATGAACTCAGGGCGCAGGATTGAGTACCTGTTGCGTTTCCAGAAGACACAGGAAGACTGGGTCATGGTGATGGCTAGCACTCAAGAAACATAGCTGATCAAAGGCGTCAATGGTAAAAAATTAAAAGCATGCAGAAATAGTTCCACTCAGAAATGCAAGCAGGTCAAGTAAAATGGGATAAAATCAGTCAGACTACAAACCTGTCACTGGGAAGCTGAGAGCAGTAGAAGTGAACAAGACCAACGGCAGAATTCAAGCTCACCACTGCCCCCGTGGCAGGCACCTGATAAATCTCACCCTCCACACCTTGAATGGAGGCCAGTATTGCAGCCTCCCTTGAAGACCCAATGTCAGTTCTTTCAATAGCTTCCTTCCGAAGAGTCTCTTCGCTGTTGCGTGCATTGCGTAAGAAAGCCTCATGTGTCAAATTCCCCCTGCCCAAGCAAAACCAGACACCAAGCATTTTCCAGACTTAGAAGAGACATAAGGGTTTACTACAAGGGCAGCTGTGCATGCTTTTATTCGACAACAACATCTCACAACACAGAGCCAATCTCATATCTCAATTGCGATTATCCAATCAGAAAGCTCTACACAACCACCGCATACATCCAGAGTCTTGCCTTTGTAAACCATATAACTATGCCTAAGGTTCAGGAGGTTCTAATAGTGCTTAGCAGAGGGGTCAAATTCCTATGAGAATACAGAAGTGTTCATGTGCAGCAACCTATCAACAATATGTTAAAACAGTAGAGGCAGCACCAGAAGACATCATCTGGCACATTACCTTTCAAGCATCAGTATATAATCTGAGCCAGGCTTGCGCGCACGACCACGTGACTGAATGTAGGCCAGCACAGTCTTGGCAAGATCAAACCGGATCACAACATTACATTGGCGAATGTCTAATCCCTCCTCTGCCACGCTTGTTGCCACCAGCAATGTCACCTAGGCTCAACCAACTTTCAACCTCAGGACCCACCAAGAGAACAATCACCAAAACTGCAAATAGGAAATTCAGCATGATACATAACCTCACAGAAACATAGCAACTCCTGATTCATCATGTACAATGTGTCTTTTTAAGGCACCTTTTTTCATGCAAATTCCTTCATCAACAAAGGAAGTGTGAGAGAGGAGCATAAGTGAATTGGGGGCAGTTCCTGACAACATTCAGGGTTTTAGAAAATCAAGAGATTTGTGTGCTGCAAACTGGACCACACAGACCCAATTGTTGCAGAAAAACCACACCAATACACAAGAGGCAGATGGTTTGCTCTGACAGGGGAAAAAAAAGATATGAAGTCAGATTATGGCATCCGACATATCAAACCTGCCATTGATGACAAAAACTTGGATGCCACACAAAAGAACCCACCACATGATGAAGGGGCAAACCTGGATACCCAGAAACTCAGAAGCCTTCCACGCAGATGTCTTTTTTGCATAGAGGAAAAAGTAGTACCCAGGTGGGCCACTAGGTCATCACTGATCACACTGGCGTTAACTCAAGCAAAAACATTGAGAGTTAAGGCCTATGTCATCAAAGACCACCTAGTAATCCAGAGAAGCTTTATCAGGCTTTTGTCAGATAACCACCACCCACAACAATCAATTACACCCCAGGAAAGCTCACACTAAACCAAGAGAATAGCACACCCGTCCATCTCGGAACTTGGAGATTGTCTCCTGCATCTGCCTTGTCCGCATGTCCTGATTGTTGTTATGCCCTATCAAACAGGCACATTTCACGAACTTCAGTGATGGCAACTCTGCAAAAACCTGCAAAAAAAAAAACCCACACCCAATTGCAAAAAACCACCACGTTTAGTCACCACAAGTCATCTCAACCTCATGGATTTGGCCTGATGGGATTCTTCTCTGCAGAGCAGCAGGTGAAATCCTCCTCTACTGAACAACGTAACAGAATCATGACTCATTTTCTTACTCCCACAACTGGCAAAGAAAACTACATTAGAAAAAAAATCCAAGACCTGGCAAACTCTTGTTATGTACCTTGGGAAGGATCTGAGCCACAACTACACGCTCCACAAAAATAATCGCCCGGAAATCATCAGTGTGCTGGTAGCGAAGCAAAATCTTGATCAGTGACTGCACCTTAGGTGTCACTTTTCCATCTGCTACTGCTGCTCCCAGAATCTCATCCACATGCTCCCCTCCCGAAACCACTGCAATCACAGAATTAGTGCATAGATTTAGATCATAGAGCAAATGAGCTTGCCACTAAAAGATATATCAAGTGCAAGAGAAGCTGAAAGGGCATCAAGGGTGTCCAAACCTTGTGTATCAGGAAGCTCCCCTTCCTCAACATCCATAGGCTCTTCCAGCTTCTCACCCTCATCACCCTGGCTTCCAAGAATATCAGCTGCATCTTTATTACTCCCCACAGCCCCTTCACTTAAATTGCATCGCAGTAGAATGCACACTTTCCTCAGATAGGATTCCTGGAACTTTACGTCCAGCTGATGATTGACCCGCTCGTCATTCCGCAAACTCGTAAGAAATGTCAGCGCCACCTGCAAATCCACACAAAAACAATTAGACACCATCCATCATCTATCATGTGTTGGGTCTTGTGCCAGGATCTATCATCCCGTTCATTCACACTCTGAAAGCTCTAGAAAACCATCCTGGAAAAACTGTGGACAATTTGTTGACAACTTCCAGATTCTCAAAGTCCCTGCAATGAACAGGACACCACAAGAACTCTCTTATGTCCTCCAGGGCAACAGGGGATATGTCTTAACCTTGTAAGCACACCACTGACCAAGCTCATCAAGAGCATATATTATAGCCCTCAGCTTCTGGACCAGGCTTGCTGCTCCATCACTCTCGGTCCTCTCAGACACACCATACACCAGCCGCAACTCTTCTTTCGAACCAGCATCACGAGCACCCATGAAGCGCCACTTGCTGCGTTTTTGACTTGAATTCGCAGTTTCCTCCACAGCTACTTCCATCCGCTTCACTTGCTCCCGTAATGAGAAGAGCAGTACCGGTTTATCATACTCCACCATCGTCTCAGAGGGCATTGGTACATGCTTCTCCAGCTCCTTTCGATCCTTGATTGTGCACACAATCGAGTCCAGCTTGCTCTCCAGATTACGAATTTTGATTGCACAATCTTCTTGATTCGATACTCCTGCACAGCTCATATGATGCCCAGTACCACAATTGTCAACTTGGTGATTCCCGATATTGTCCTCAAAACACTAATCAGCTGCCAAAATCCACAAAAACAGCAGCAGACTGTTTCTTCCTAGACTTTCAACTTCACAAATTGAGCTCTTCATTTTGACTGACACTCGATGGATGTGATCGGATCACCTCAAAAACAGTTCAAAACCTGCCTTCATACCTTTGAGATTGACAGGGGATGCAGTCATGCCAAAGACACACGGTCGTTTCTCCTTGGCTGTGATGTGGTAGAATTCTGACATGACCAATGAATACGGATGCTTCTTCACTGCATGGTGGCACTCATCAAGAATCAGTAAGTGAATAGCCTCCATTCGTATGATGCTATGCCGCAGAATGTTCAACAATATCTGCGCAGTCATCACCAGAACCTGCACACACGCACACATGCTCCCCCATCAACAACAACAACATCACCTCCTCTTTCTCACATGCATTCCTGGTTCTTTTTCAGATTCTCCTGCTTGGGCCATGGAAGATGATGATGATTCAGCAAGTCCCATCATCAAAAAGGGACTTGTAAGAAGAAGATCATCATCATCATCATCATCAAATGTAAGACTTATAAGAAAACTGAAATGGATGTCAGCAAACAGTGATCGATAATGGTGATCCTGAACATTTGATCAGACTTTTCAAATGGGGAAACATCTTTTACGCACATCTTTCGTATCAAACTCCCGTTGCCATCTTCTCGCATCCCAGAAATCTTGACCCATTTCTCCGCAGTAATGGCCAACATGGTATCCAGTGCCTTCACGAATCACCTCCGCTTGCTGCCATCCACATTGCAAATAGTCAGTCAGTCACAATCACACACACACACACACAAACCCGAAAGGAGAGAGGCCAAAAAAGAGAGAAACCATCAGCAAAAAACCCCAAACCCAGAAAAACAAACTGCAAAAAAAAACCTTCTCTTCAATCTATCTGTACAAGAAGAATTCTCTTCTCCATCTCTGCTGAATGTGGGATGATGAGAGTAAGGATCTGAAGGGTGACAATTTCATGGATGTCATGTGACAGCATTCGGTCGAATGGGTGGGTTGAACTCACAATGATGATGATCTTCTTCTTTGAAAGAGAAGAGAGAGAATTTTTTTTTACCTGGTAAACAAGGGGAACCTTGGGTACAAGGAAAACAGCCAGCATGCGTTGATTCTGTTGCCTCATGGTTTCATACTTGTGCTTCATGAGCAGCACTGCTATGAGAGTCTTCCCTGCACCTGTCTCTAGAAAAGCAATGGTGTTCTTCACCTTGGCTTGTTCCAAAACCTCCAGCTGGTACTTCCGAGCTTGTTCCTCACCCCTTCTCTCTTTGGCTGGTGGTAGTGCTGCTGCTGCTGGCTGCTCCATCTTCTTCTTCTGCTCCCCGTTCCGTGGCTCTCCTCCTCCTACTCTGTCTTTCTCCCTGATTTTCGATCGGTCTCTTTGGAACTCTCCTCCTCCTCTCTCTCTGCTGTCTCCCTCTCTGTTGAGTCGAGGAGGAGGCGGCCTGAAAACCGTTCTTTCTCCTCCTCCTCGTCTGAATCCATCCCTTTCGAGATGAGGACCTCTTCTCTCATAATCCCTCATGCGAAGATCACGTCCATTCTCTCTGTCTCTGTCTCTCTCACTTGCAAATCCCATTTCTCTCCCTCTCCCACTGCCGCCGTTCCCCAGCCCTTCTTCTTGCTTCAACCTCTTGCGTCTGCTACTCTCATCTCTCTCAGACTCATGTTGCAGCACCACTTCTTCGGGCGACCGCATCCTCCTGCTACCTCCTCCTCCTCCTCCTCTCCTCTCCAACTCTTGTCCCCTCCCCACTCCACCACTAAACCTCTCAGCTTCTCGACTCCGTCCAGCTGAATCGTCTCTCATCACCTGCCCACCACCACCACCCATCATCCCCAACGCCATCGTCGTCGCTCCCCCTTCTCCCAATTGCGAATTCCCAACTTCCCAAGCAGCACGATCCCTATAAAAATCCAACTCCCAATTCCCACGCAACCCGTACTCTCTTCCGTCTACCTTCACTCTCTTCCAGCGCTCGGAACCGCCATCGTCCTCATCACTGGCTCGCGTCCTAGCAAAAGTTCCTGCTCGCTGTTGTTGTTGTTGTTGTTGTTGTTGTCCTCCTCCTCCTCCTCCTCCTCCTCCCGGAGGACGAGGACGACCGACAGCAGCACCTCCTCCTCCCTGCTCGTCCACCAGAGGACGCATCCTTCTAGTTCCTCCTCTATCGTTATTGTTATTGTGGGTTTGTTGTTCTTGTTGCCGTCTCCAATCCATGTAGCTCCTCCTCCTCCTCCTCCTCCTCCTCCTCCTCCGCAGCAGCAGCAACAACAACAACAACACAGGCACAAGGCAAGGCCTGGAGATCCAGGCTTGCGTGAGAAGGCGAGAGCGAGCACAAGGAGGAGGAGGGGTGCGTGCGAGAGCTGAAGAGCGTCTGTGCAAAGCTCTTCTTCCTCGTGTCTCGTCGCACCTCCCTCTCCGCCCGCCTCCTCCTTCGAGCCACCTGCGGCGACCGCCGGTCGGTCGGCGAAGATGATGAGAGTTGCTTTACATCCGTTGAGTGTTTCTTTACATCCATTCATTGTTTTACGTCCGTTGAGTCTTGTTTTACATCCGTTGGAGAGTTGTTTTACATCCGTTGAGTTTCTTTACATCCGTTCAGTGTTCTTTTTACATCCATTCAATGTTTTACGTCCGTTGAGTATTATTGTTTTACATCCGTTGCATGTTTATTTGACATCCGTTTCACATCTGTTGCGTGTTGTTTTACATCCGTTCGTTTGAGCACACAGTAACCGTGATTAGTTTTATGCCCACCATGCTAACCTTTAAGCTGGTTAGGTCACTTATTGGGACTTTCTTCATCCCATTTCATCATCCACCCATCCATCCATCCATTTATCTATCTATTCATCCCCACTTTTGTAACCTACTACCTTAATTGTTGTAAACCCTTGGTTAGTTCCCCCCTAGTTTTGTTTTTTAGCCAAAGACCTAACTAAAAGGCTGCTATTTGTTTTTATTTATTTATAAAATTTTGATTCATTTTGCAATCAAATCACTTAACCATGTTGCTTGCTTGCAAGGAATTTTATTCTATTTTTTTCCAATTTTGTGATATTGCAAGTTTGGCAATTTTTTCCACCCAAATAAAAGAAAAAAAAATAGTGAAATTTACACTATGAAAAATTTCCCAAAATTCCCATTTTTTTCAATTTTGAATCATGTTATCTCATCAGTAGAGTTCATTATTAATTTAATCTTGTCTATGGCTTTGTCCCTTGCTGATTTCTTTAATTTATTATCATAATGAAAGGGGAAAGTTGGTTATTGTTCACCATTATTTTTTTTAACCTTTTAAAATAAAAAAAAAAAAAAAAAACATTTTTTCATTAAATAGTCTTTAAAATAGAGAATTTAATTATCATGAAAAAATGAAGTTAAGGTGTTGAAAACCATCGTACTTATATGGTAGACTATGTTCTAAATAATTTTATTCTTTCATTTGACAATATCATAATAGATCATGAAATAATAATAGTTTCAAATTTGGGTTTCGTGTTGTTTTGCACTACCAATGACAATGATTAAATTATTTTGTGTGGACATAATAATTTTGTTGTAATCAATTTTGTCTTTTCAAAAAATAAAATTTTGTAAATTTCATTATATGTCATTTTGTTCCATTAATATTTTTATACATTTTTAATTTGTCAAGCAAAATGCCAATGAAAGTTTGATATATGATGAATTGTAATTCATAATGATTTTGGATTATCATAATGACAATCACCAAAATATTCATCCTACATAAACCAATTTTGATGAAACATTGTCATTATATATATATATATATATATATTCGTTTTGACCATGTGGAAACTAACCCTAAACTATGGTATATAGGTAAATACATATATACAAAAGGACTCGAACAAACAAACACCAATATTTTTATCATATGAATTTTTCTTCATGAAAAATGTTCATTCAATTTAAACCTAAATGGTCTAACATTCTTCAATACCTTTTGTTCACTTTTCATGTTTTTCCTTTTTTTTTCTTTTTTTTCATCTTATGGTTTTTTTTTTTCCCTTAATTTGGCTTAGTCATATAGTTGGGCAATAAGTTTATTCTACTTCAATTAATCAGTGTACCTTCAAACCTTTTAATATGTTCCATTTTTTTTCCAAATCATCAGTGCCTAAATATCAAACCTATTCAATAGTGGGTGTTACAAAATGAATTATTTAATAGCAAAATTTAAATGAAAAAACATAATCGATGTTTTCAAATCAACCAATTAAAGTTACAATCAAAATGATCGTTGAAAAATGAAATGTGACAATCCTTTTTGAGAATAAGTAATTTCCTTTGAAATTTTAATAGTGTAAGTTAATCTCATGCCCTAGAAGGTGAAAGCTAATCACCTAACAAAGGGTGCTAAAGGAAAATGTGCTAAAGGAAAAAACATCATTTATTATTCATTTATTGGCATTCCAATAATTAAATTATGCCACCCACTAATGTGTACAATCTCATCTCACATTAAAAATTAATTTCAATCCATCACAACTCACACTTATTTGAACGTTACTTTTCTTTTATTACACATGGGGTCCACTTCAATGCTCAATTCAACTCACAATTTGTTATTTTTAGATACAAAACATGATTATATATTTCAACTTTTCAATCAATCACAATTCATGTTCAATTCAAAAACATATATTGCTCTTACTTTGGGAATAACCAATTTCCATTGAACATTTAATAATTCAAAATAATCTCATGGTTTAGAAGGTGAAAGATCACCTAACAACATAAGGATACTACTTCAAAACACTTGTTCATGTTATAGGAAATGAGATCATTAATGTTTTGGCAACATGGATGTTTGGTTTGCATGCCAACTATGTGATTGAATCACCATTTATTGGCATTTTTATAACTAAGTTGTGACACCCATTAATGTGTACAATCCCATCTCATGTTACAAATTCAATTCAATCCATCTCAACTCATCATTATTTGAACGTTACTTTTCTTGATTACACAACATGATTCTACTTCAATGTTCAACTCATCACAAATCAATTCAACTCGTATATAATCGTTATTTTTTATTACAAAACAAGATTATATTTCAACTTTCAATCAATCATAATTCACTTTCATTTCAAAACCATTGTTCTTGTCTTGGGAATAATCTTTTTTTTTATTGAACTTTTAATAGTTCCAAGTAATATCATGATTTAGAAGATGAAAGGTCACCCAACATAAGGATGTCCCTTTGAAAAAAAAACTTGCTCATATGTGCAAGAAAATGAAATCACTAGTGTTTGGCAACATGAATGCTACATGCCAAGTATGTGAGGGAAATAATGGGTGATTGAATCACCGTTTATTGGCATTCAAATTATTAAATTGTGACACCCATTAATGTGTACAATCCCATCTCATGTTATAATTCAATCCAATTCATCACAATTCATAATCATGTGAATGTTACTTCTTTTGATTACACAAGATGATTCTACTTCAATGTTCAATTCATCACAAATCAATCTAGCTCACAATTATTATTTTTGTATTACAAAACATAATTGTATTTCAATTTTTAATCAATCACAATTCAAAACCATTGCTCTTACCTTGGTAATACAATTTTTATTGAACTTTTAATAGTTCAAAGTAATATCATGGTTTGGAAGGTGAAAGGTCCCTTAACATAAAGATGTCCCTTTGAAAAAAAAAACATGTTCATATTGCAAGAAAATGAGATCATTAATGTTTGGCAATGTGGATGTTAAGTTACATGCCAACTATGTGAAGGAAATGACAGATGATTGAACCACCATTTATTGGGAATCCAACAAGTGTGAGACCAATTAATGTGTACAATCCCATATCATGTTACAATTCAATTCAATCCACCACATTTCATAATTATTTTGAGCGTTACTAATTTTGAGTTACACAACATGATTTTACTTTGATTCTCAATTCATCATAAATCAATTCAATTCACAATTATTATTTTTTTAATTGCAAAATGTGATTATATTTCAACCTTCCATCAATCATAATTCACATTCAATTCAAAACCATTTTTCTTACTTATGTCTAGCATGATTTAATTGAACCATTTAATTTTAGGGCTTACAACACTTCATTGTCCATTTTATTGCCATTTTTATTTTTTATTTTATTGCTTTTACATCATACCCCTAATGAATAAAGTTTCCAAGTTTAATGTACTCATAAAAACTCTTTATTTTTTTTGGTTTTTTTTCCATCCTTGATTTGATTAAGGTATGCATGCATGATTTATAAATTTAAACGATGGTTGAAATATACCACCATGTCCATGAAGAATTGTTTTTCTTCATTTTCATGTTCACAATTTCTCACCTTTAAAGCAAGCAACGAAATAAACCAAACAAACAAACAAAAAACCAAAGGTTTGTATAACCTATCAATGCACATAATCATTGTCCCATATTTTTCTCTCCAGTTATTGCAAATATGATTTTAGTTAAACACAAACTTTTATTCAAAAATGATTTAAAGTTTATTTAAAGTAGGATTCCAAAAACACCACATTGATTTGCACACCCCAAAATCATTTCTACCTTCTTAAACTATCTTAGAAGCCCAAAAAAATAATAGATTTCAAAACATATTCATTTATTGTGAAAACAAATATTACATTAACTCTCTAATTTTTTACACGTTATGTATATGCAATACCAACTTCTATCAACACATTAGAAACTCTATTGTGGCACCATGTTCCATGCCATTGCATTATTGTTTAATGTGTGTTTTGCAAGTTTGATTATTGGCAAAACTCCATCGTTAGGTGGGGGCATTTTGCACCCCTTGCAACATCATTTTCATACATGGTTGTCAAAAAGGTCATGACACAAGGTTTATACGTCATTTGTCATGTCATATCATGATGTGATGTCACAACATCATTTTACATCATTATTTCAAGAATATACCATTAAAATTCATGGAATATTTTAAATCATTTTCTTATATATTTGAATATGTTTGATATTCTTGAAATACCCAATACATGTGACTTAGACTCACATCATGTCATTTGTGATTTGACATGGCATGATGTGACATGGTAACTATGCTTTCATACTTAATCCAACTTTAGAAATCAAACCATTTTGTCATTTCTAAATCTAATAAACTACAATGTTTAGCATGTCATTATGTGTTCATGGCATTATTATTATATGCTTAACAACATCAATTGATGTTAGACAATGCTTATACATTTTCAACAAATAAAAATTATCAATTGAATTTTAGTTCATTTATTTTGTCCTTTTGTTATTTGTCCAACCTAGCCATAAATTACTCTTACAATGACAAGCTTGTTTTTTAAACATTAAAGTCCCATGCACTTTAACCATTCCTCCAAGAATGTCTAAGCATGTTCTATGACCTCCCTGGATTGGTGAAGTACAACAAAGTTGTGACATATCTAACCAGTATTGGAATCAATTTTTTAAAGTGTGCTTTTAGTGCCCACTACCTCAAAGCTGTCTCCATCCCATGGAGACTAATGTTGGCTAGCAGTGGAAAAAAGATAATGCCACAGGTGCCCATATTTATGATTTCCATGTACTGAGGATTATTTCCCAATTTAGTCATGATATCGGCTTTAAGCTAGGCTTTTACCTATTTGGCTCGACTAGGCAGAGTTTTGAGTTTATTTAAAAGGGCTTCTTGGTCGATACAATTAAAATTTTGGAAATGTTTACATTCAAAACATACTTAGGCTTGGTTCGAATAGTTTTTTTTCCAACATATGGAAATTCAATATCCTTCCCAACTATTCAGAATACCTTTCTTAATCTAAATATAACAACTTTAAATAATTTTAATGTAATTATTATTTATATTAACAATTGGGTGAAGTTTTTATCCTACATAAAATAATCACAATTTAATGAATGTTTTGGAACAACATTTTTGGAAATGTGTTTTACAAGATCTGTCTCATTACAAATTTTGACGAATTCTTGTGAATATTTCACATTGACACTTTGTATTGTATCATGAAAAAGGGAAGGAAGAAGATCCAAAGATTGATGTTTAAAAAACAATCTTTCAACACATGATTATACATCAATTTGAATGGCCAATTCTATGTTCATGTTGTTGAAATTTGTAATGACCAAAAAAATGTATTGAAAACTCATAATTCAAAAAAAATAAAAATATCAAGGGGTTATGTAATAAGTTAGCCACCAAATATTAAAGGAAATGCATAATTACTCAAACTCTCTAAAGTTAACTTTCATTACAACTAGCAAGCAAACTTGAAAGTTCGACCAAGCAAATGCATTGAACAAAAACTACAAATTTAAATCATATAATTGCATAAATCATGTATTGTTGTTAGCACTTCGCATGGAGTCATGTGACTTGTCTTTGAAAAAGTCCATGGTAGTAAGTAGTAACCTCCCACCTCACAAACCATCTTCAACAATTTACAAAAACATTGGTTATTTATTTCGAGTATTTTGAATGATGACCCATTTTAGTGAGTCTCTTTGTATGTTTTGGAAATAATACTTTTTATGGAAGTTTACTAATGTGTTCATTATGAACATAGTTTAAAGTGGCTATGTTAATTAATAGTGCTAGTCTTTAATTAAATAATAAAAATTAAAAGCTTCACCAAATGGTATCAATTAATGGTGCAACTTCATTTGCTTTTAAGGAAATGACATAAAGTAATGCTAGAAGGGCTTCCATTACTTAAATATATTTTTAATATTTTTCATTAGATTCTTTCATTTTATTTATTTTCAAGGTTTCATCATGTACAAGCAAATCTTTGATTCCAAAGCCATTTTAACTACATTTGAGGTTTGTTCTTCTTTAGGAAATGTAATGCAAATTTGCAAAAATAAGTGAACATTTATGTCATTATGTCAATATTTGAACCTTTCCATTAACCAATTAAATTATAGTATTACATAAAGCATTCCAAGGTCTTTCACTTTGTATTGGAATACACATGCCTACATGGAAAATTTGTTCATTTTCTTGCATGTGAAGCCCAACATGGCATCTCTTTTGAAAAATCGTTGTTCATCTTGTCCAAATTAATTGTGTCTCGTTCCTAGTCCCCTTTCTTCCATTTCTTCATTGGCCAACAATTTTTCACTAGTATACTCCATGTCAAAGGCTTTCAAAAATATATATTTTGTGATTATCAGCCACAAAATAATAGTTGTTGACTATTAACAACAAAATAATTTTGTTGCAAAGAACTTTGCCACAATGGCTTCAATATGCACTTTTGTTCAAACCTCTAATTACTATTTGTGCAAAGCATTAACATTATAAAATATCAATATCATGTATCAATTTAGTATTAAATAAAAAGACTAAAACTTTACAAGTTGTGATAAACATTCATCTAATAACTACCTTCCTCCACATTTAACCAAATAATTCAAAAGAAGACACATTAGATATTTCTAGACAATAGGTAATTACAGAAGACTAAAGTTTAATTGCATATTAACATGTTTAAAGTTACATGAATCACTAAACTTAATATATGCTTGCATTCAAACACAACCAAGGTGGTTGGTGAACAAATGTATTTACACATACTTGAAATTGTAAATGATTTGATACAAAGCTAAAACAGATATCACATAACCATACTCCAAGTCATGTCCAAAGCTTATAACTTATGGATCTTGGTTTTCAAAGGTGGTTAAGAAAAAACTACTCAAATATCAAAATGTTTAATACAAACAACACTTTAACAAGTTGAAGTAGATTTAGAACATGCCCGTCCATGCCATCAATAAAGGAACACTAACACATGTAGCAAAAATAAAACAATGGTTGGATGTTGGTTCTGCACATGGGTGTAAAGGGATTGCTCCAAATAACACATGGAAAAACAAAACTAATCGATTTTCTATGACCTTTTATACTTTGGAGTAAGTAGACCTTATTAAAGCATCCATGATTTTTTTGGTTAAATTTTTAATATATATTCCCAAATTGGAACAATTATTATAAACATTTATTGTAACAATGATAATTGTCCATAGTTTATTTTTAATATATTGGTGCATGGCCCAACTTGCACTATTAGTATGGGAATTGAACATTATTAGCATTGCATGTTTGCTAATGTTACATCATATTTTGCATTGCAATTGTCATTTCCACCCATATGTATTATGTTATTTCTAAAACCACCCCAAATTACATGTTCATTTTCATCCCGATGATCCCCATTGTGTTTCATTTGAAAAATAGTTGTTTTCCACAAAACAATTACATGCACACCATATTCTTCATGCACTCTTCAAGACCTAACATCCCCCATGGATGAATTCACAATAAAATGACAAGTTCCAATGTAACCAATGAAACCACCTTCAACTTTTCTTGGCATCCCCAAGCATCCCTTGTTGTCTCATCAACATAAATTTAACATTGTTGACATATCATGCATTATTTTCCTTCTTTTCCCCGAAATGGTTGAACACAAGCATATTGTTGCCAAACCTCATTGTCCCTTTGCATCCCCTCACCATCTTGCATTGTTTTCTTAGCATCCCTTTCATCCCCAATAATGCATTGTCATTTTTCGCATCCCTCCCTTTTGGTTGTCTTTGACATAGTTGATCTTAAACCCAAAGTAAAAAGTCCTTACCTAAAACTTAAAATTACCAAGGACACCTTATTTTGTCATCCTTTTAGTTCTAAGGATGTCCCTAGAAAAATGGACATTGACAACCATAGACTTTACATATGTAATTTTTCCATTAAGTGAAAACCATTCAAGTTAAGAACATAAGGAATTTGAAATATCCATAAATCAAACCTTGTTCATTCATCTTCCCTATTCAAACACATTGTAATAATGTCATTATTATTTAAATTATATGCACCACATTTTCATGAATATTTTTCTTCACATGCATAACATAAAATCAATACATCAATAGAAGCTTATATTTGTGAGGAAGGACATGATCCATGTGTACACATGTAGTACACATGTAATAATCTTTATTGCATTGAACTAGCCATTTTTGAATTTTAGTTTTATTCATCAAAAACATTTGATTCCTTTGAATACTTGAATTTCACATGTATGAATTATAAACTTGTGAAGTGGGTGCCATATGCAATAAATGTCACGAATTCTTTTACCGCTAGTCTTGAAAGTTGCTTTCATGTTATAGGCATTACATGAAATGTTGTCACAAAAGATATCATGTACTTATTATAAGATAATTTGAGGATCAAACATTATGTGGATTTGAAACTGAACATGGAAGTTGGTGACTTCATCTACAACCATCTAAGGAAACCATCAAGATGTAAAACCACTTTAGTTTTCAACAAAATCATAATAATCAAATCTATGATTTGAGCATCAAATTAGCCATATTTTTATTGCATTGATTATGGTATTATACAATTAACTTTAAATTTGGGTGATTAACACCTAGTATTGGTAGGTTTCTAATAAAATACAATAAGAATTTTAATATATAGACTTCACTTACCCAAACATGGTGATTAAGCATGTATGGAACATGTTCATTAATTCATTTCCAACCTGTTTGCGATTGTTTTAAGTAAAGCAAATAATTTTTCAAAGGATTTTTTGAAGGATTTAAAGTCAAACTTTGCTTCTAGTGAAGATTAAAGGATTGTTGTCAAATGTTAGTGGATGAAATTAGATTTTATTTAAATATTATTTTGAAAGATTTTGCTACCAAACCTTGCTTGAAAAAATATCAGTTAAAAAATTTCTATTAAATGTTACAAGGTGAAGCATTTTTTACATATAATTCTTTCATTCATATTTGATAAGGACATTCAAGAATTGCTTACATGATTCTTTAAAGGATTTCTTATCAAAACTTGTTGTTTATCATAAAGTGTTTATTGTTTCATAATGCAATTGTTTTTATAAAAAAAATAAAATGGTCAAACATCATTCATGTTTCAATGAAATGCATGTTGCTTAAGAGAAGGTGAATTATTGCATAAAACCTTTTCATATCCAAAAAAATGGGTAGGTGAAAGGAAGTAGGTTACTTCAAATGACTTAGAAAAATAAACAAATAAACACCATTACTTCATTTTATACAATATTGTTCATGTAAGTAGGTCATTTTCAAATCATTTGAATCATTTTAAGACAAGGTTAAACAATAAACAAATTCTAGTGATGAATAATTGGAATTAGTATATGGGGGATTTTTTGGAACCTTTCTTAAGGTGGTTCATGGACCATTCCAAAGACAATTTTGGAAACAAGTGCTTCATTTTTAAGCCTAACTATTTCATTTCTTTCTCAATAACTACTTCCTTTCCCTATTAACTTTCTTAATAATTATTATTTCCAACCTTTCTCAATAAATACCTCCATTTTATAACTATCTCAATATTTCCCTATCCACCAACATGGAGATGAAAAAAAAACTTTACATGCATCTTTTCATGTCCATGAAATGATATTAACTTAAATTAAATTTGACATTGACATAAATAATGATAAATTATTGAAAACCATAAGAAAAAATAAAAATAGTTGATCGTCATTGATAGTGTATAGCAATGCATAGCTCAAATTGGTTATAATCATTTAAAATATTTTTTTGGTATCATATATACATTACCCATTTTTATTTCCTTCACAAATCCAAATAAATTGTACTCTAGTGATATACAAAACCCATGGTAAAAGATTATATTACACAAAGAACTTTGAATAAGATGCGTGGTTGTTGACAACTAGAATGAATACATCAATTTAAATGAAAATGCAAAAGAATTGAATGTACTAAATTCGATCAAAATAACATATGTAGCATTAAAAGATCTTGAAATGACTACAACAATTTGGGCTCCCATTCCTAAAAATTAAATTAAAAAAATAATCATATCCATTGAAGATTTAAAACAAAAGTTTTCCAAAAATAATATTGAAGCTTAGATATTGATTTAATTCCACCAACATAAAAATTGCCACAAGTAAGGAATTCCCAATATACACAAAAACTAGGACAAATATATTAACAAGAAGTTTCACTTAAGTCCAATAAAGAAACATAATAACTAAACGTAGCCATGAAACATGTAAGATAAATATTAAGATAAAAATTTATTTAGAACATGAAAAAAATTAAAAACATAAAACAAAAGGAACATGACTAAAATATAAGGTTGGACCTCAAATTGGTGTTGAACAATATAATAGGGGTAATTGGGTGGGGGGGGAGGAAGGGGGATTACTTTTATTTATCCTCACTTGAAGACCTTGTTGAAGGAAACTTTCATAAGACCCACTATCTAAAAAATATCTTGAGCTCTTTCCCAACTACATGCTATCAATGGAAAATGGACAACGATGGATGAATGTTATTCATTGAATGAAAAATGGATGATAAAAAATCATCAATTATGGATGAACTTTAACCTTAAACAACAAATTAAACAAAATGAAATGTCTCATTTTTAAAGATTGATCATAAAAATCATAATATATGTTCAATGACCTATGTTGGGGTATGTTATGGGATGTCCTTGGTGACATGTAGAGAGGAAAATGATGTTCAATTGACTTGAATCACACAATTTTGAAAGTCTTTCAACAAGAGATACAACTTGTGGTATATTTTCATGTTCGATATTGTTAAGTTTTCTACATAGTATGAACCCCCCAAATTTGTAGAACAATAAATTTGAAGTTTTTTTCAAATAACCATTAGAATGTACTTTAAGATGCCATCCCCACATAAACATCAAAAATATATTTATAGGGAGGTACCTAGTGCCTCCAATAAGGATCTAATAAGTCATAATGAGTTTAATTTGTTCAATCCATAGCTAGCTTGTGACATAGTTTTGGCTTGAAATTACATCAATCACCATTTTGGTTTGTTTGTATAGTTGAAATGACCAAGAAGTGCATGTGAAGTTGTTGGGTTATTTTAGCCATTCCAAAATCTCATATCCCTATTTAAGTCATTAGGAGCTAAAAATAGTGCCCGAATGCATTCCCACCTTTGGAATTTGGAGTTTTGGGGTGTCCCATAACTTTGGAGCAAGGTTTGGGGAATCAAACCGAACCTTGTTCAATTTGGGTTCTCTTTAAACCATTGGAAAAATCTTGGAAAGTAAATATTTAGAAAGGGGTTGTGTTCCCAATTTGAAAATATGAGACATAAGTTATATGGCCAAATGAATGGTCACGAATTAAATTGATAATTCAACTCCCAATCATTAAGACATTTGATAAAGGAGCAAAACCAACTCTGATATAAAAGCTTGCATACATTTGGAAAGATATGTCCAATGGTTATAATTTTTCTTTTGATACATTTTTAATTAAAGTTCATACTAAGAAATTATGCGGTTGAAAAATAATATGACTCACAATTTGGTAATTTCATGTCTCCCACTTGGGAGTCCCAAGAACTTCCGCTATAGCTTTGATGTAGTCTCCATCATCATATTATAATATAATATAAGGAAAAGAGTGGTGATTCCTCCCAAGTTTGAACCATGGTGGGTCATGTGAATGAATATCATGTGACTTAAGTTTGTGTAGTAAATTGGTTTCAATTTGCATTAATTTTCGTCTTTTTTCGGTTTGTAGAACTTGATTTCACTTTGATTTCATCTTAATGAAATCTTTATAGCCCCATCTTGGAGCTCCCATATCTTTTTTTGTGGGAATAAAAAACATGCCTTGGGGATTGGCATGGATTATTTACCCCAATACCATTTGACAAACTTAAGGAAATGTCAATAATTTAGAAAACATGTGAAGTTCATGAAAATAAACAAACATTCAAATTTGGTTGTGCCATGTTATTAAATGTGCATGACATGAAAAACATGTGATGTGATGTCAAATCACATGATGTCAACATGTGGTCAACATGTGAATTATAAGTCAAGTGTATAATATGCAATATCAACTATATATACCAATGTAGTCAAACCATTTACGTGGTTGACATGGTGTTGTCCCAATTCAATTAAAAAATGATTCTAATTCCATTCAAGAATTTCAAAATTCCACATGCATTTTTTAATTAAAAATTATAATTGTATCAAAATTGAAAATGATATGCAATTGCAAATTGGTTGGTTAAAAATGACTAGTTTCTTCCTAGTGAAGTTAAAAACAAAGATATGGACAAGTGGAATGAACCATTATTTAGGATTCTCAAGTATTTTTGAATGTTTATAACATGATTGGAAAGGTCATGTTTGAAATTAATGAAACATTGTTTATAAAACATGTTTCATAAACCATGACCTATGTGCCATGATCATGGAGGTCTTTCATCCTTGATTTGCATTTACAACATATTACCTATCACATCCACATAGATCAAACAATCATTAGCCTTATGAGAAAAAACCTAGGTTTATTTTGTGTCATTCATTGATGTAATCATGGATGGATGAATCAAATGGATTGTGCATGGCATAATATATCATTCCATTCTTCATTCATTATAGGGTTACATTCATTGATTGGTCAAATGGGTTATTAATACAACCATGCTTGAAAGAAGTGGTATGGGACTTGGGTGACAAAGGTTTTTTATGGTATTTAGTGTAATGTAGCAACAAAACCTTTCATAATACTTTTGTTACATAGTTGTAATTGGAATAATGGTCATAATCAATATAGTAGTTGTAATTGAAATAATACAAGTTGTAATCATAATAGTAACTGCCAATTGGAATAATCCTCACCTTAATTATGACCACAATTGCTATGGTCCATTTTCCTTTTATATTTAAAATGTGAATTTGGAATGATTTGGCATTTGACTTGGGAGCATATGTAACATGATAATAAAAATTGGCTTCTGTAAAAAGGTTTATTGATGTTGTTGTTATGTGAAATAAGAGATTCCCACATAAGGTGGTGATGTTGCAAAAGTAAAACATAGGTTTACATGATTGTGTAATGAACTACTCAATCTTGGTTTAGTTAACCCATTTCAATTCCACATTTTTAGTTCCATTGCTAGAATGCAAGTCAGTGTTCATAAAATTGTGAAGAGGGAATGTTGTTATATTGTTATAATTTGTGGAAATATATTAATAGCATATGTCAATGTAAAGGAGTTTGATCATTCTTGAAATAGATTCAAGAAGGAACAAACTTTTCTACATTGACATATATTTTTATACTCATTAGGAAATTATTGCAATGATCGATGAACATCATTTCCTCCTACATTCTTCAAAACACCATAGTTACCTTCATGATATGATTGATTACCAAGGATTGAATAGTTTCAAATCTTGTGCACAATCCTTGTCCTCGTGAATTAGTTTCATAACCCATGTTAGAAACATCATGTCATCCAAGTATTGAATGATGTTTTGGAATTTTTTTGATGCCTCTTCCACATTAATGTTCATCAAATTAGAGTATGGGAACTCATCATCTTCTAAAGATCTCCAAGTCCAGCACCGTTGAAAGGGCATGCACATTCCCATGGTGCCTTATTGAGTAATGAACAATATTTAGGTCAAACTTTTCCATTAACAACAAGCATCATGCAAGCCTTTGATTTGGGTTGAATTTATTAACAAAGTATGTGAATGCCTTGTGGTTAATCATAACCTTGGCTTTTTACTCTGACAAATAATGATGAAACTTTTTCAACAAGAAGATGACTACAAAGACCTTTTTGTTCATTTATCATGTAAATCTTATCTATAACAATCAATTGTCTACTAATAAAAAGAATGAAATGATCATCACTGTCCTCCTCAAATTGAAAGAATATGTTTCCCATTGCATTTTTCAAAACATCACAATAAACCACATAAGGTTATAATTTCATTAATAACATATGACAATGCAAAAGAATTTGTTCATTCTTGAATCTATTCCAAGAATGATCAAATTCCTATACATTCTTGGAAATACATTGATATCATATTGATAGCATTGTGACTAACATTGCAATTACATATTCTATAGTAATTATGACCACTATTCCAATTATGATTATGTAACAAAAGTATTACAAAAGGTTTGGAACTATGTATCCATTTTGATCATGGGAATATGTAAAACAATATTTATAAAAAGGTTGATAGGCAAAATATGATGGGTATCAACTTTTGAACATATTAACAAGTATTGGTAAAATATTTCTAAGAACATTTCTAGTAGCATGATAATAATATTGAATTAAAAAAAACTTTCATAATGTTTGGTACTAGTATTACATTTTTACAAAAATACATAATAATTTGGTCATAGTATTAAGGTCCAAAGTTGATTTTTGGTTGGGTATGTGACATGTATATACTTGATATCAAGATTAATATAACCCTAATATTAAATTGGTAATATATCATATCCCTACCAAGTAGGTATTCATACGAGGCTAACATTGTTTCAGGTCATACTAGTTTGGTTGGTTCTTTGATACTAGGACCAATCTCTACATAAATGGGTTCCATATTGGCAATTGTTCAATATTGAAATGTACTAGACATAAAAATATATGAAAAACTTGGGGAATTGAAAGTACAGCAAAAGGGTCCATCACCAAAAATAAACGTTTCACCCAATGCCTAAAGAGTGCAAATCTTCATAAATGTTGTAGATATTGCCTATGACCAAATGCTCATGTGTGAACAATTGTTTCTAGAATTTTAATGTATTTGACTAAGTTTTCATGTTTGACCATAAGAGTAAACTTAGGCATATATGCACATAAAGAAGGCCACCTTAAAACATGATAGTGTTTAGTGATGGGGAGTGAATTGACCACAACAACAAAAATAAGTAAATATCAATATATATGACTTGTGATAGGGGATTACTTTTAATGTTTGGTTATGGGAGTGATTTGGGTTGATTTTATAGAACCCAAAGTTTGGGGGGATAAATAATCTTGGTGATGGACATTGAGTTGAACACAAAAATGAAAAGAAATCAAATTAGGGCATGTATTTTTAGTGTTTGGTTATAGGAATGAGTTGGGGATGGTTTTATAGAAGCCCGTGTTGGTGTGGAAAAACATAGCTTTGTGATGGGGGTTTATGTGTCATGTTAATCAACACACAACTAACCATTAATGTGACAACTTTAACTACAATCTAATGCACAAAAATGACATCCCTAATTAATCATTGCAAAATCCTCTGGATATTCAAATCAACACACTATTGAAGGAAAACTTCCAAATTCCCACCAATTTTTTGCACAATGGTTTCTCACCAAAACAACATCATCAACTTTATAAGGTTTTGGGGAAAACCTAGATACATATGAAATTCAACTTTTCAACTATATTCCTCTCAATTATTCTTTTAGTGTGTCAAAACTACCAAGTAGTACAAGAAACAAGCTCCAATCCTTCCCAAAAATCGTATGTCCTAGTGCAAAAATGTTGAAGTACAAGATGAAGGTTAGAACTTAGATTTGAAAGCAAATGGGCTAGAGTAACAAAGACCATACATCAAAGTAACATTAGACCAACAAAAATTAAACCTCGAACTAGTGAAAGTAGAACAAGACAAACACAATTCAACTTGACAATAATAAAAAAGGAACCACAAGAACAGGAAGTAGAGGTAAAATCAAAAGATCATATAGGAAGGGCTACAATAAATTAATGAACTTTACAACAAATAATTCAAAAAGGTTTATATGGGTGCAAAGTTTAGAAGTTCCTAAAAATCATCCAAGGAATTCCTAAAAATAAAAAGGTTTCCACAAGCTTTAAGAGATTATAGTTTAATTTACACACTAACAACCTACATAATTTGGGATGACTTTAAGGAATCATGTGCTTTCATTGAGTCTTCACAAAAGCTAGAAACATATGCATTTAACACGTACTTTAACCTTACACATGTTTTTGATTATTGGGGCTAATGTAGGAAATTCAAATACATGTATCTTATAGGGTTAAATTGCACACTTCCAATGTGTTAGAGGCTAAGGCCAAGGGGATCTAGATCATAATGATCTTGAACATGCAACTTGTAGGTGGAAAAATAATTTATAAGACAAGCTATCACAAGACAAAGGTCCAAGCGTGGTAAACTAGACTAAAAAGAAATGTCTCGCCAAACCAAATTTTAAATATGATAATTTTTCAACATAAACATAAGAAAGTAGGTTCAATTTTCTTTAAAAGTCCTATTATGGAAGCCTTCATGCTTCCATTGAGTTTTGATGAGTTGAATACAAAATTCAAAATCTTTTAATACTGTAAAAATAGGTAACAAATAGGAATGAAACTAATACGTTAATATTATGTTCATTCCTATTTATACATTAGACATTAAATATATTTTGATTTTACTATGAAAAAATTCAAAATTCATTAGTATATTTAGCATGTCATTGACTTAAAAATACAATGGACCCAATATTTAATCTACTTGTGTTTGAATTTTAATCTACTTTGCAAGTTGTGATATTTGGGTCAAAACACATTCAAAGGAACCACAAAGGGCATTGAATGTCAAATCTTATCATAAAAAATTAGAGATATATATATATATATATATATATTTCCCATTTGAAACCATGGTAATCATAGCACATTTTATTTTTAACACACATGAATGTCAACAAACTCAAATTTAAAATCCATTTGATCCAATTTTAGATTTTGGTTTAATTAAAAACTTTTGGAAATGAAAAATTGTCATTAAAAAATGACATTTAAGGACTCATATAATAAAAATAAGTTAATGATTAAAAAAATGAGATGATAATGACCTTTTAGACACATTAAAAAACATTCATGATTTCAAAAATGTGGAATTCTAAAACTTTGAAAATTCAAAATATGTACATTTGAAAATTCAAAAAATTTCAAAACTTCAAGAGTGTTTTGCCACATATAAAGATATAATGTACATGATGTATTAAATAAATTTTGTAGTTTATATTACATTAAATTCAACTTTTTTTTCTTTTTTTTTGGGCATGATTTCAAATTATCATCATTTTTCAAGATGAAACATAAAATCTGCAAAGAATTTGTAGATTTTTACAAATTCGTATTTATTCACAAATGACTAAGAAAAAAATTGACTTATTGCAAAAATTCTAATTATTTTCTATAACAAGTTGTAAAAAAATCATTCAAAAAATCATTCGTATGAAAAAAAAAATTGGGGAAAAAGGATGTGTTGGATTAATGTAAAATAACACTTGTGGCTCCTTTGAATGTGTTTTGACCCATATGCTTGAATTCTGATGAATATGTATAAGCTTGCTTTAAACATGTAGTTTAAAAATATAGTTGTAACAAAGTCAAGAACTTCAAATAATTAAACATTAAAATAAATAATATTTTTGAATTCAATATAACCAGACCTACTTAATGGCCACTTTCCATTTATGCTACAAGGTAATTTTCTAGTTTAGTTTACTATGCTTTCCCCCACAAGGAGAATGTTTCATCTCCTTTTAGTCCAAAATCAACAAAAAAATAATGAAGGGTTAATAGATGTAGCCAATACAATGTGAGAGGTAAATTGACCAACAAAATTTTCGAGGAGGCCATGGATGCAATTGAAAGTGGGACAACATCATTGAGAAAGACAAGTAGACATTGGAACATACCTTTACCTATTTTTGGTCATTTGAATGGCAAAACACAATCTAGGAAATGTGGGCTAGTTAATGTGCTAACAAAGAAAGAAGATTAGGCTATGGTTGCTTAGACTTTAACAATGCATGAACACAAACTTTTAATTACATTACAATGGCTAAAGATGAAAAATAATAGATTTAATTCAAACCAAGAATTATACCTTTTTGGAATGGAGAATCATGGAATAACTACTAATATTGGTTCAAGCATCAACATTTTGATTTAAGCATTCATTAAGCAAAGGGACTAAATATTAGTTGAACACAAGGATTCATTGCATTATCCTACCATAATTTATACAACAATTCACAATACTTGTACAACAAACATCATTACAATGTACATCACACATGGAATTAAATGAAACATGAATCCAAATAGGTAGGCAAGTAAATGCAAGTTGTGTTATGGTCAAGTAAGGGTTGCACCAAGTATAAAACATAATACCCAAATTGAGGGAATGATTGATTATTAATTGTGTTATTAACACAATTGGAATATCTTTGTTAACATTTTATATCTTCAAGGGGGAGAGGTTGAATGACGATTACATATAACAATGAAAATCAAGAACATGTATGGCTATGTAAACAAAAACATGGACAACTAATTTCCTTTTTAAATAATGGATATATATTTCCAAGAGGTCAATACTAAGTGGAATTTCCTTGACCAATAACATTTGTTAGTTTTAAATGGGCATGGAATTCATGTGATTTACATTCAATTGGCAAGCACAAGAATTTAGGTTAGACATTACCACTTTATCTTCACATATATCACGTACACTTTAACCTTTAGATGAACTTGTTACAAGTTCTTTCCAAAATAACTTTCAAAAGAAAGAAATATGGTTAATAACAATTACATGGAATTAGATAAGATAACCTTTATATGTTCTAAAGTATTGATTAGAAAAAATATAATGTCATGGTTCAAAGTTACATGGATTTGGCCATTTAACCTTGAGGTCATGGTTGAAAAGAAAACAAACCTTAACAACTTGTACACATTAATTAACGCAAGTAAGGAAAAGGGGATGAATACATTTCAAACAAGGAAGATGAAACTGTGTGATGGGGAAAACATTCTATAACAATGTAATTGATTAATATAATAACAACTATGGAATCTATAGGTCATGATTCACAAGTCAATGATCAATTTAGGTATCATGTGGATATACCTAGGAGTCATGTAGCTACAAATCAAGAAATTGCAATAGACTCAATGAATATAATTGTGAACATAAATGAGCTCACATTGGAGGTGGAATAAAAAATTTAGAATGTTGAGCACGTAACGCAATAAACATTATCAACTAACAATTTATTGTCCTTTCCACATCTACTTATGAAAAGGATGAATGGTAGGGAGTCATTAGTCAACTATTCACAAAATCATGTGGTTATTTCAAATTAATGTTTGAATATAATGTGATAAAAGTAATTAAAAAAAAGGAATAGAAATAAGCAAAATCAAATAAGGGAAAAGGGCAATAAAAGCAAGTTGTTAAGTTGCCAATTCATTAATGGGGGTTGAAATAGCAATTCAAAAAGAACTTGAAAAACAAAAATGGGCAATTTTAATCTTAGCCTTGTTAGGCAATGAAATTATAGAAATAACATATAATTTTCATAGCAATTTAAAAGTTGGATCACGAGCACACCCATTTGGTTATAGGGGATGAACCTTGGTTTGACAACAAAAATTCAAAGAATGGCTAGAAAGCAAGCAAGGGCCTAGTAACAAGCAAGAAAATGCATTGTAACAAACATGCAACAACTTTAAACAAGAGAAACTTGAAAGGAGGTTTGGGGAAAGGTAGGATTAAGACTAGCACGATGAATATCAAAACCAAATAGGATGAGAATAAGGATGAAGGCAATGACAATGAAGACTAGGACGACTATAATAAGGGAATTAATGTTCTCAAGACGAAGATGACCACCATCGGGACTAGTAGAATGATGGTCAAATAGGTTGTACAAATAAAAGGAAGATGACTACCATCAAGATCAATAAAATTGCAGAATGACAAGGAAAGTTGTGCACATAAGAGGAAGACGATCACCATCATGACGATCAAGATGATGTTGAGGACCAAGGAGGATGATTGGAAAGGTTGTGTGAATAGGAAGAAGACGACCATTGCCATGACTAAAAAAACAACAATGAAAATTAGTAGGAGGACGATTAGAAAAGTTTTGCAAATAGGAGGAAGGTGACCACCACTAGGACTTGATGAAATAATGTTGAAGACTCATACAAAGATGCTCAAGAAGGTTATATGAATAAGAGGAATACGACCACCATCTTGACTAGCAAGATGACATTAAAGACCATCAAGAAGACAATTAAAAAGGTTATGCGAATAGGAGGAAGATGACTACCATCACAACAACAAGACAATGTTGAGGACTAGTTCAATCACAATCAACTAGCTAGTATGAATAAGAGAAAGAAGACTATGATCAAGGCCTATGTGTTTAAAAAAAACAAGACTATCATTATCACAACTAAGCATGTTGACAATGAGGACCAACATGTGAATATTTGCAACCATAGGTAACATTTGGTTTGGGGGGGAAATGTGATGTTAGCAATAAGAACTTGGGAAGGGTACCCACTTATACTTCAAGAGGTAGTACTAAACATGAAGACAACAACCATAATTAGAATGTCAAAACACAAAGCCATGAGTTGAGCTACACACACAAGAGCGCAATAAGAAAGGGAATGCGTAAGAACATGAATTTAAATGTTTAAGAAGTTAGGGATTTAGGGACAAACCCTTCTCCTATCACCATCCATTTTTAATCCTTTTCCAACTTGTAGTTTGGTCCATTGAATAAAAATGAACATTGTTTCAAAATGAACTTGTTGGTTTTGGAGTTGAGAGAGTTTGGTAATAGCATAGATGGAAAACAAGTGACAACTTAACAATGTGCACTGATAGGATGTCATCGATTGCTTGAAAATAGGAGCGTGATTAGTTTGGTGGGGACTTTTTCTAGAGCAACAGCTCTTCTTGTTTTGGAGGCGATATCTTGGGTATCCTTTTACCAAATGGGGTGATCTAAAGGGAAATAGAAGCGCCCAGAGAAGTCCTATGGTCCATCTTTGAACCCCAAAGCCATTAAAACTTGGGCTAGAACATGGCAGTGTTCTGAGTTCTGAAGTGTACTTAGACCGGCCCTCCTACCTACTTGGGCAAAGAACTGGACAACTATGATGCAGTTAAAAAAACACTCATTCATTCATGTTGGGTTTGGGCAATTTTTAGGTTATCCTTCTTTGCTTCTTGAAATATTTCTCATAATGGGTTTGGACAATTTTTAGGTTATCCTTCTTCTCTTCTTGAAATATTTGTGTGGTGGGCCACTTAAGGATAAAAGAGAGAGAGAATGATGGTGAAGATCATATACATTGGAAAAAGGCTGGTGGGATTTTAGTGGGGATCAACTACTAAAGGCTGTTCTGCTGCAGCAAAAGACCTGCTGGGATTTTTTATAGAGCATTTCATTTGGAGCTAAACCCTAAACCCCTCCAAATGAATGCTCTATAAAATCCCTAATCCCTATAATATCTAATGAATGATCTAACAATGCAGCTTCACAGACATGAGGAAGTTATGTGATACCCTCCGGGTATCAAGGCAGGGACCTGAAGCAACTTGAGAACTTAAATCTGTCCATAGTGAACCAGCAACCAGCAGCATGGATGGATGGTAAGTGGTCAGGAAACAGTTTTCTGTTGGGTTCCAGTTCCCTAGTTAACCACGGTGGTTAGCTCGGTTGCTTTTTTTAAGCAACTTATTTACTAACAACCCACAAGCAGGTTGTTACTAAGTAGGTAGTAAAAACAAGCATTACCTAGGTATAAGCCATCTATTTTCTCAATAATGACCTATTTTCCTACCTATCTACCTATATATATATATATATATATATATATATAAGACCTATTTCTTACAGAATTGGTTACCAAGGTGAAACCAAATATTAACTCAGTTGAGGTTCATCCACAACTGAGCAATAATGGGCATCCAGTGGATGGTGCGCTGGTGGATGGTGCTGGTTCATTGTGGCCCTTAAATCCCATTATGTAGTAAGGAATCACAATTTCACATCCAGTCTTCCAATCCCCTATAGCTGGCCAATCCACGGGTATCTTGTGAATGTTGTAATGCTGGTGCAAACCCCCGATCCCCTTCCTTTGAATGGGATGATGATGTGTGATTTTGGAGGGTATGACGATGGTGTGATTTTGGATGGGACGATGAAGTGTGATTTTGTATGGGATGATGAAGTGTGATTTTGTACAGGATGATGATGTGTGATTTTAGATGGGATGATGATGATGTGTGATTTTTGGAGGGTATGATGATGGTGTGATTTTGGATGAGATGATGAAGTGCGATTTTGTATGGGATGATGAAGTGTGATTTTGGACAGGATGATGATGTGTGATTTTGGATGGGATGATGATGTGTGATTTTGGATGGTATGACAATATGTGATTTTGGATGGTGAACCAAAGTTCTGAACATACTTTGTAACAATGTATTGTTGTGTCAGGGGGATTGGTGGCATATTTTGGGGGGATACAAACATCATCATCTGGGCTCCTGCACACCAATACGAACTCAGCCCACACACTTCTGGAGGTTATGTACGGGGTTCAAAATGATTCAGTCTTTGTGCATTATTCATATGCCAAGTCCCGGCTGTGTACATATATATCTTCAAGAAGGATTAACAACCCATTTTGGTGCTGTATTCTATTGTCAAAAGAAAAAGAAAAAACCTTGAAAGATTTTTCCTTTAGGTTTCTAGGGTGGGTTATATATACATATATAACCCATAGGCTTGAGGGCCCATATGCTTGTGGGTCATATGCATATAACCCATATGCTTGCTTGTGGGGTTCTGAATCCTGGCATCGGATATAATTGATAATGGTCTGATCTCATGTACTGTAGTACATGGGCAGCTTCAACACGTCTGTCTGTTGAATAAATAAATTAATTTTGAAGATTCCACGCTCGAAATAAAGTATTCTTGCATAGTCCAAAAGATTCTCTAAAGGTGCTACTACCATATTCAACCCGAGACACAGTCCATCCCTTGACCCTCTATGTTCATCCATACCTGTTTAACACACATTTAGCATGTTGAACACACAATAGAATTACACATAACTTTATTATCTGTAAGATCCCGCGATTAGGGGGCGAGAACGGAGTCAGTTTCAGCATAATAGGGCATCAAACACGTAACTGGGAATGAAAATTTTACAAAACGAAATAATAATTGGTACCCAGACTGGTTTTTCCAAGAATTTTGGTGGTAAACTGAGTTTCATTTTGTCTCTCCTTTTTCCTGAGCGCCTCCCACTGCTGCTACTTATATTTTCACTGCTCCTACCTGTACAACTACTATAATTACTTTCGAACCTTGTGCATTAAATGCTGAGTTTCGTACTGGGATTTAATAAAATTTCATTACTTTGTGAATACTACTGAACGAGGGGATAAGGGGGTGAAAGCAGACGCAAAAGACAGGGTGAAGACTTAAGGTGACTTTAGAGATGACTCTAATAAGTAGTGCTTTGAGTTCATGGTAGATGGGTTGGTGGTCCCTAGATGTAGAATGGCAAGTCCAGTTTTGGGGCTTCAACTGCCCAATTCAAGACTTTTCTTTCGAGGCCACTTAGTGGATCAGAGGAACAGTTGTAACTTTTTATTTATTTAAAGAATTGGCAAAAAAATGAAGCATAAAAAATCACTTGGGTCCTTTAGTAGCAAAGCTTGGGAAAGACCAAAAAAGAAAAGACAAGAAAATATCAACTAAATGTTTTGTGGGTGGAAAAGAGCAAATAAAATGATAAGAAACAAATCAACACAACACATTGGAAGCCAATAGCACAATAAAGAGTGAACCCATCATCATATGAGATTGGAAGAAGTTCAGGTTCTATCAAGATTTTGTAAGTTTTTCAACCATATATAGCAAGAGCCAATGATTCTCTAAAGTGAAATTGCAAGGGGAGGAGTAGGATGATGTTTAGTTGTGTCAGTAACTCCAGGAAACACAAAAAAAGAAGGAGGTGTGTGCAAAAAGTATTATAACTGGGACCTAGCCTACTCTCTTTGAAGTGATCCTCCCCCAATTACAACAAAACACGCAGGTGAAGAATATGTGTCAGGTTCAAGTCAGTGAATTGGGATCCTTCCATCATCAACCTTTACTGATGATTCTTTTCCCAGGGAAAAAGTTTCTCTCTAGAACCTTCGGAGTCGAGTCTCAAATCATAGATCCAATCCACTCAGCAAATAAGTTATATATACTCCTCAATTGAAATCTGTTACTACTGTTTTCCTCTCAAGGAATTCGCTGCATGGGATTTACATACATACTTCTGAATTAAATCTGTTACTAGCTACTGTTTTCCTCTCAAGGAATTCGCCGCATGGGATTCACATACATACTTCTGAATTAAATCTGTTACTAGCTACTGTTTTCCTCTCAAGGAATTCGCTGCATGGGATTTACGTACATACTTCTGAATTAAATCTGTTACTACTGTTTTCTTTTCCAGAAATCGCTGCATGGGATTTACATACATACTTCTGAATTCAATCTGTTACTTCTGTTTTCCTCTCAAGGAATTTCCACATGGGATTTACATACATACTTCTGAATTAAATCAGTTACTTCTGTTTTCCTCTCAAGGAATCGCTGCATGGGATTTACATACATACTTCTGAATTAAATCAGTTACTTCTGTTTTCTTCTCAAGGAATCGCTGCATGGGATTTCCATACATCCTTCCAAATTAAATCTGTTACTACTGTTTTCCTCTCAAGGAATCGCTGCATGGGATTTATATACCTCAAAATTAGATCTGTTACTCCTGTTTTCCTTTCCAGGAATTGCTGCATGGGATTTCCCCATGAGTTTTAGTTTGAAACTGCATCATGGGATTTTGTTAGTTTAGTTCAAGACTGGCAACGAGCTAATCTGCAAAATAGTTCATCACCCTATTAAAAAATTTAAGATGCATTTCTAGAGTTTTGGATAGTTTTCTCAATCCTCAAAACTCCAGAACTTGATCTCCAGGGGTTTAATACAAAACACAGAACAACCTCGGGAGAAAATCTGTAGTGTATCATTTATGGGGTGCCTTACCAGACGGAATTTCTGGCTTCTTCTTGGGGCAGGAGATCTCATGTAATCTCTCCTTCGAGTGTGGGGATCTTATATGCAAGCTCTCTAGGGTGGCAAAAAGATGATGTAAGGCCACATCCTTTGTTGGCCTTGCTTACCAAGGCCCTTAAGGATATTATTGTGTTCAGATTCATTATAGAGTTATAGTAGCTTAAGGGATTTTTATAGGCCCCTAGGTAATAATAATAATAATAATAATAGGTCTATTTTTATTATATGAGGATTTTTTGAAAGATGATATTTTTTTGGCTTGTGTTGAAACTTGAGATTAGTTACAAAGTTATAATAATATCTTGAAGGATTTTGGTTTTTTTTTAAGAGGGATTTTTTGAAGATTAATATATTTTTGCATGGTGAAATATTTCGAGTTTTCCATAATTCTTCTTTTGCCTTAAGATGCTTTTAAATGTAAATTGCAAGGCCATAGTGTAATTGACACACCCCTTGTTACAAAAGGCAAGGGCTACTCGTGTCAGTGTCTTCCGCCCACACTGGACCTTGGGCTGCACCCTTAGTTCACAGGGTAGAAGGCACTTGTGCCTTTTCCCGTGCACAATTACTTGAAAGAAAATGGAGACAAACAAAGCTCTCTTGCATATGCTAAAGATGTTACCAATGAATTTTTTAAAATTTTAAAACATCCGTGAAATTTCTGGAATTTCTAGTTTTTACAGTATTCAACTAATTTTGCAATTTTTGGGGGAAAAATTCCAAAATTTTTGTTACCACAACAAAAATTGGAAAAAGAAAAAGAAGGGAAACCCCTAGGTCTCAGACAGGGTATATATCATTAATTTTGAATATATATATATATATAATTTTTGATATCAATTTTGAAATCAGTTCAGGTATTGGTACAAAGAGCAGTTGGAGACAGAAACAATTGAGCTGCTATTGGCTTGCTCAAAAAAAAAATGTTAGTTATTGTATTTCTATGAACCTAAACATACCTTTTTTTTTTGCACTTTTTGTTGCTCTTTTTCAAAGGCACCCAAGTAGGCTAGCTTGCTTTCATCAGTCTCCTTTGACAGTTTTTGTAGTTGTTTTCCACAATTTCACCAAAATGCACTCCTCATGTGCCAATTTTGATTTTATTTTTAAAAATAAATTAAGAAGAAAGAAATTGGTAGGTACCTACCTACTTTGAATAACCAAAGGACTATCCAAAGGACTATATGTAATTGAACTTTTAGATTGGTGACTTTTTGGTGCTCAAATGACATAGTGCCAAAAGAGTGTCCTAGACTTTTGATACAAACTTAAGTTCTAAGAATAAATATAAATAAAGGAAAAAAGCCTGGCAAGGGAACAAGAGAAAAAACAAGGATCAAAGTCCAAACAAAAGACCACACCTGAAAGTGCAGAACACACAATGGGGATCCCTGAGAGGAGAAATCATGAATCTTAAGACCTAAACCCATCATCAGTAGCACAAAGCAAGTCGTGCAAGAAGATGGGTGAAAATCTTGAAAAGACACCAAGCCTAGAAGAGGCTTCTCCTATTGCCACAATTGCTCGGCCCAAGATAGTGATGGCCTGAACTCTCTGAAAAGCCACTGACACCCTCTGCCTATAAAAATGAGCTTATAATCAAAACAAGAGGACCTCCAGCCAAAAGAAATTCCTAGACTTTTTTGATACAAACTTAAGATCTAACAAGAGTTTGGGCATGTGGTCAGCTGCTAGGTGCCTTGTTGGTGACTCCTGCTTCTTCACTCTAGCCTTCAGAGCCTTAGAACAGCTTCACCCATACCCTAAACCTGGGGCTAAACCCTAAACCCCAAACCCATTTAGCCCTGCAATAGTAATTTTCTTATCCAAGGTTATTTATTTAGTGATTCCAAGCCTAATTCATAGACATGAACTTGAGTGATGAAAAGTGGTCAGAAGTCAAAAATGCTAACTCAAATGCTGAGCCACAAGTCATTTTACTGAACTAACTTTTTGGACAAATTTTTAGTAATCTTCATCCAAAATATGTTGTATAGAGTGTGTTGGTGGAGATGTTCTTAGTTTATAGCTAACCCATCTTGGTTTGCTATAAGACAAGAATACAAGAACACCATCCATCCTGGCCTTGTACACTGGGTGGGTGATGGATGGTTCACTCTGTTGGCCCCTTTTAGATTAGTACATAGCTAACCACCATGGTTTGCTATGGGATAGGAATATATTGAAAGACGGGTATTTTCTTCTGTCCACACACCATTCATCCTGCCTTGTTGGTGTGTGGTGGTTCACTCTGGCTATTAGAAACAAAATGTGAACGAGTTGCCAACTTTGGGTACATGTTGGAACCCATATGTAACCATGGTTCCCAATTTTATTTTTGAAAAAGTCAAATAAACCCTCGGAAAATTGTCTGTTCTTTGTTAAGTCTCTTGTGAAATCCAACGGTGCTTTGAGGGTTTTTAAATAATAATTGGAACTACCAGTGCTTTGATTCTGATTTTTGGAAAAATTACCCAGAACTGACAGTTCTTTGATTCTGAATTTTAAAAATAAAATAAATTAAAATAATTAAAATAATTAAAATAAAAAACATTGATGTCTAGGCTATTTGGAAAATCAGTAAATATTAAAAAAATGCAAAAAAAATCTCATGAGTACATGAAGGGGCAACTAGCTTAGCAATTTCTTATGGAAACCAAACGAAGACAAATGAAGGACTTGAGTGAGTTTATGGGAACAGGTCGGGTATTAAAATTTAAATGAGTTTTGAAAGAAATCAACAAAATAGGAACAATGAAACCAATTCCCCCTTTATATATGTAGATTCTAGAGCAGTCTTTTGATTCACAAACAACCTTATCCCTTTTGTGGTGAATTTTTGCTATTTTTTCATTTATTTATTTATTTATTTATTTATTTATTTATAGGAAACATATACTTTTTCAGAGTAAAATGGGCAATTTCAGAAAAAAAAATTGGGGGAAAAAAAAACCATGGCCATATCCCAGGTAATCATAAATTGAAAATTTACCACAACACAATTAAATTGATTTTTATCATTGCTTGGGATATGGTTGTTTGTGAGTCCCAAACAGAGACTAATCTACATAGATAAGGTGGGCAACAAAACTGGCTTCCAAGTTACTTTTGATTATTCTTCAGTTCTGAAGAAGTCATTTGGGTTTTCTTTAAATATTTGAAATTTTATATTTAAATAATCTTGTGGCATGTAAATTAAATTTTTTTCAGCATGATAGATTCAAACATAGAAATTATGATAATACTAAAAAAAAAATAGCACACATTTGACTCATCCTAAAGTCATGCTAGCTTTGGACCCTAGTTTGACCCTGTTATCCCTGTTTCATGCACTTTTGTGTGTATCTATCTGTAAAGTGAGCAAAACTGGACATTGTTTAATGAAACTGGGTATCAATTCAGAAGATTTGGGGGATCTTATTCTAACAAGGCTTTGATTTAATGAAGAATAATGAGCCTGAGTAAAGAAAGGCAACAAAATGGGGGCAAAACTCCAATTTGGGTGAGAAAACCAGTTTTTGGTCCCCTCTTGTTTGCCTGTGGACTGTTTTCATTCTGACTTTCTGGATTCCATCCAGTGCCCCCCAGTTCCAGGTACTTTATGGGTAACTCAGGAGTTTATCTTACCCCCAGTTTGACAACCAGTTATCCATAGTTTGTTATCAAAGACTTATATTTTTGCTTTCTCTGTGAAATTAGAGTTTTCCTTAAAGTCATCCAGTCTTCACCCTGTCTTTGGGCCTCTTTTCACCCCCCTATCCCCTCTTTGAGTGCGGTCCCCAAAGTAAGCAAGTTTTATTAAATCTGGGGGGAGGGCATGAAATGCTGAAACTCAGCATTTAATGCACAAGGTTCGAGGTAATTATAGTAGTTGTACATGTAGGAGCAGTGAAAATATATGTAGCAGCAGTGGAGGCGCTCAGGAAAAAGGACACACGGGTCAAAACCAGAGGGGGAGGGGGCTGGGACTGGGAGAGAGGGGTGGGGAGAGTTTTAAAACTTAACTCCACTCCATAGCCAGCAAAGTTCTTAGGGTTATTATTATTATTATTATTATTCCTTGTTGACTTGGTTATGAACCTGACTCTTGGTTTGTGGTGATGGTGGTTTGTGCATTGTTCTTTAAAGTATCTTGTGTTGTTTAAGGACATGTTGTGCCAACTTCACGAGTTCATGAAGACTTTTGGGTGTCAATATTTTGTTGTTTTGTGAACATGTAGGTTTGTCTTTTGTCTTTTTTGTGCTCCAGTAGGGTTTGGGTCCCCTCGGGGTGTGTGTGTGTGTGTGTGTGTGAACAACCTCAGTGGAAATTTGTTGGGTGAAATCAGGGGAGCTCTCGGGCACAATTCCATATTCCTAGTGGGCAAGCTAGTTACGCAAAATTATCTTTCACATGAGGAAGAGTTGTAACACAAGTGAGAGATCTCATTCATGCAAGTGTTATAGTGATGGGGAACTTTGGCCATTGGAGCAACACAATTGTTGGTTGATATGCTAGGAATGACGCTATCATGTGAGCTTAACACTTGATGAGCATTAACACTTGAAACCTTGCGCTTTGCCACCCTTGTTTCCCACAACGTAATGCCCACACTATGACACGTTCTCCTAACACCAAAATTGGTCATGAACATTCACTTTTCACTCCATTGATGGATACAAGTTGATGTTTCCAAAAGTAATCTTTTCTATGATGAATACGTTTAGTTATTTTATTAGTTAGTCGTGGGTGTGAGTCTTAGACATGGGTTATTTTTATTGTGATGGGTACCTACAATTAGTTAGTTTTTCTTAATTGGTTGTAGGGGTAAGTTGCAAGCATGGGTACCCATTCACATTGAGATTGTGTAGGGTGAGGATTGATTACATGGTTATTCTAGGAATGACTAAATTCACCTTAAAAACAACAAGCATGTTTACGAATAGTGTGCATGTGGACTTGTTATAGCCAAGCTTGTGAAGTGGCATTGGTGGGAACTCCTAAAATTTAATAATAACAATTAAAATTTCAAAACTTAAAATGTGTTTCTTAATTCCTTCTGACTAGGACAAGGGGGTGAGGGCTTTGGTATGATTAGGCTGATATGACACAAATGATGTTTTCTTTTATTTTTCAAATGATGATTATGAAAAAGTAATAAATTTTATGTGAAAATCCACATTTTACTCTACAAAAAAAATTATTCTAAATTATTCCAAGGATTAAAAAAAAAAAAAAATTCACCGCCTGAAAAATTGCTAGATGACACATTTCATAAATACCTTTCAATTTCTTTTATAATGCAAAACATGTAAATAAAATGTTTAGTGTAACTATAGTTAAAATTGGGTTCGAAATTCACCACAAATTCACATGGACTTCACCATCAATTAGACTCCATAGGAAGCATTATTCTTCTTATCATATATTTTATTTTCTTAGAAAAAAAAATTGTAAGTCTATGTGGGACTACATTGGAATGACATTTCTTGAGATTTAAAAAAAGAAAATGCCTTGAAAGGTGATTGCAACATAAGGTGAATCAATTTTGATAAATAAATAAGTCATAAAAAGTTCAATTAATAAAGTTAAAATGATAGTTTATTTTGATATCATTATTGAAGTGGGGGATTACAAGGTGATTAATGGACTAATATAGATTATATGCATAAAAACTTAGTTAGATAACACTTTAACATACATGTTGAAAAAAAAAATTGAATCCATCAAAAAATGAATATGATATGGACATTTGAAAATAAAATCCATTTTAGGACATTCAAAAGTTCATAACTTTTTTTTGGGTTAAAGTTTCCGAATGTATACCTATTCACATTACTCTTAATACATGAAAAAAAAATAAAAATTCACATAACATATTCCTTCTTCTTTTGTTTAATTTTGATGAACTATTGATGTCTGGTTGACCATTTTTAAATGACTTGAATTTTGTTAAGGTGAAAATTTAAGGAATACACATAGTTGCCAAACCATTTTAATTAATGACCAAAACCATTTAGATGATGGAAAACAAGTCTCAATATTTGAAAACTTATTTGGGGCAAAAATGTTAAAACAAGATTATGTGAAAGAGCCATGGTGACTAGTATGGAGTAATAATAGTACATAATGTTGTCTTTAAAATAATATTAGACTAAAAATGTGGTGGTAAAATCATTGTGTAGTTAAGGGATAGTAGCATCATTTTTATAATAAAAGAATGTGTATTTTTTCATCTATTGATAATACTTCATGGAAAAAATAAGGTTAAGTTTTGCAAGTAGCTTTGGGGTGTGTTTAATATTTTGTTGTGATTATTAGGTCTGAAAAAATTGAATTGGAAGGTGAGAAGAGTCTTCTTTGAAACCTTACCCCTTAGATTTTTAAATCAATGTTTTTTTTCTACCATTTAGTTTATGCCTCATTTGTTCCAATTATTTGCTTGCTTAACACAAATAATTCCTCCATTTGATTACTATAGGAATTGTACCTTGTAGATAATATTAATTATAATACAATAAGAATAGCAAAATACTCGTAGTAAGGGAGACCTTAAATATCCCCCAACAAGATTTGTTCAACACATTTTTTAATTTTTTTTTGGGTGATTTACATGGTTTTACAAAAATGTTCTTAATTTTTTGTTTTGCATGTTTTACTCTCTCACACTAATTTTGAACCTTTTAAGTGGGAGAGATAATGCAAATCATTAACATAATTTTTGACTATGGATATCAATGATCATTTCTTTAAATCCTAAAAATAAAATCAAAGCAACCCAACCATGTAGCAAAACCACATAATTTTGTGTGGGATATTTTTAACCCACACAAACAAATGGGGTACCTTGATTTGAAAAAAATTGGAACATGACTTTTTATCTTATTTAAGGTGTCCACAACAATTTAAAATGCCAAAGGTCTTATTACACGATAAATAAATATTTGTGGCAAAAATCAATTATTTGTCATGGCTAATGTTCATTTTGTTCTTTTATAAGCATTGAAATTTTCAACTAAAAATTGAGTTGATTTTCTCCATTTATGAATTATGTTCTCGATAAAATTCCTTCCTACCAAATAACTAATGTTCTCATAATAAATACTTGACACTTTATATACATACTAGAACCTTATGAATTAGGAAAAAAACTTTGGATTAATCCAAGGTTATATAATGTCAATTCAAAAAAATTATAACTAAATAATAGTGTTATTACTATTCAGTAATGAAGCTAAGTGATCATACAATTAAATTTAAAAATCAATTTAACTATTATAGTACATTCCATACATTTAAAAAAATGATTATTAAATTGATGAATCTCCACCTTGTTCACCCAAAGGTAATGGTAAAATTGATTCGCCTTTTCATATTCTTGTAGGTTGGTAGAGGAATGAAAACGAGATAGGTAGCCTTGGAAGATTCATTTTTAGGGTGCACAAGCTAATGCTATATTGTTGTGAATGGCTCGAAGTCATAGACTTTAGGTAAATCCAAAGAATAATTAACATATATGATAAGGATGACAAGTTACAACAAAACTTGAATTAATTTCACAATGTTATTGCTACATTTCCAAGCATGTACCATCATTCAACTTTAAATGTAGGAAAATAATGCTTGATTTGAATGCTTCCAATAAAAAATAAATTGAAGGCTAGAATTGAATGTTTTGTTGATTGAATCAAATTGAAGAAGAAAAAAAAAAGAGACAAAGAGTATGATTATGATTGCCATGTCATGTTAAAATGTAATAATTATTCAAAATGAAATCAAAGGCGTGAAACTAATAATAATAATTTGCATTACATTATATGATGTTACAAATGTAGACATCTATCATCCATTAAAAATAAATTCAAAATTTAACATTGTTCTTTAAAGAACAAAAATGAGGGATGGAAAAAGAAACGGTAAAAAGGAATGATCTAAAATGGGAATTTGTCGTTCCTATTGTAACTTGGGCAACTTATGAAAAAAATGAATTGATATTGTGGAAGTCAAATTCCATTCAAATGAAAATATTGAAATGGCATTGCACACAACTTGAATTGAATTCTATTACATTTAGATTCTTGAATTCCATGAAATTGGATTTACATTCCATTGAAAAGAAATGGGATGCAAATTAGTAGGAGGACTATTAGTCCAGGAATGTTAAGGGATGCAAGTAATTGAAATGCATGGAACATCCTCTTTTATGTGAAAAAGTTTGGAACCAAATTGATGAGTAAATGAAAAAGAAAGACATCTCTATAACAAACCATGAGGTTGGCAACTAATGAGGAAAGCCTCTTGGGAATGCAACTAGAGAGGAAGAGGCAAATCCATCACATGTAAACACAAAAAGGAGAAGTGCTTGCCATCAAGACCGCAAACAAGATGTTGGAGAAGAGCCCAAAAAATGGATTGAAGTTTGCCTAGGAAGTGGAAGAAATTGCAAATTGCAAAATGGAATGGGTGGAATTGGCTAATCCACTCCACCTATTCCTAGTAAAAACAAATAAAAGCTTGAGAATGAGTGAAGAATGATAAAGAAATGCAACTATCTATCAACCAAAGAGACGCTGAGGGAATGGAGAGTCTCCTCTAGACGCAAGAAAGACTTGTGAATGCTTTGAACTTGTGTCAAGAACCTGGGATCACACATACATGACATGCACATTCTCAATCCATCTTAAGCTCAAGGAAAGAATGCTCCTGGATCCTTGGGTGTGATCCAAATGGAGGTGCAGTGACTCTAAACACAACAGCATGAAATCCCCTTCATTCTGTTTCCCATGGACAACAGGGACAAACAAAAGTCCAAGTGTGACTAAAGGTAAACAAGGAATGGCAACTATATGTTGAGGTAGGTATATCCATGCCCATCTGCACATCTAAATCTAGGTCAGGCTGGAGTCAGAATTCATTTGGTACTTCAGATGATCTCTTGAGACTATAGACATCAGGCCACCGAGGGGAGGCTTCATCAATGCTCTGTAAGCTGCCTCATCATACAGTTCTGAGAGAAACCTCACATAGGGTCGGAAAATGTCAACACTTTTGTTTTTGTTTTCCGCTGACAAACCCTCTGGTTTTTTCCTTGAATATGGTGTTGACAACAAACCATCTGGTGAGGGAGGTGGATTTTTTTGTCTCCTGCTTCTTGCAGGAGCTGAGATGGGAGTTTCAGAGTTGCTTACCAACCATTTGTCTTTTCTGGCAGTTGACAGCCTCCCTTCTTGTAAGTCTGGTGAGTGGCGTGTGGGATCAGGTGCTGAAGAAAAAGAAAAAGAAAAAGACCTTTGAACATTCCTCGATGTCAATTGAGGTCCATCCCCAAAGGTCTTCTCAACAATCTCTGGAGAATCTGTGTTGTAACAAGGAGAAAGAGGAATCCCACCTGGGCCTGCAGGTGACATATGGAACCATTAAGTTAGTATACTTGAGGCCACAGTAGAAGGCTGGAGAACATTTCCCCATCTCCCAAGTTTTGGAATATGAACTATGAGAAGCTTGGTGCCACACTTAGCATGCAAGGAACACCATAATGATGAAAGGAAAGTCCAATGTATTATCTACAGAAGTACTGAGAACTTCTCAATGCTTAAACTTCAACTGACAAAAACTTGAGAGATGACCCAACAATAAGGTTATGTACATTTCAGATCTGACATTATAACAGCAACCTATCAGCTAGCATGACAAAGAAGAAACAAACTCTAAAGGAAATGAGAAAACAAGACCACAAAACAAATATAGAGAAGCAGTTTGAACAACAGCGATGGTCATACACATACTCAGGGACCTTCAGTAGCAACATGTATGGTATTAACCACCCACCAAAAAATCCCACTGACGTCATCAGTTCCCGGCAATGGATGGAGGCTGATGTCCAATATTAACATCAACCCATGTGCTGAGCCCTCATAAGACAGGCAGAAAGGCAGTAATGGGAAACTTAGCCATTATGCTGGCTATCTCAACAAAACTTAATGAAAAGGAGAAGACCAAAACAATCCCCCAAGAAGAAATAGGAACATCTTTTCTTAAAAAAAGAGAAAGGGAAAAACCACAAGAAGAAAGGAGGAAGTAAACAGAGAGAAACAAGGAGAAATTGTGGAGCAAGAACATCAGGTGATAAAATTGGCTTAGAAAAGCTCCCCACTTAGAATTAAGAAGCCTCTGAAATGATCGCTAGGAAGATTCCAATGGAAGAAATGCAAAACATCCTTTTTCACAAAATGATTTAAAGTATTTGCCACTGCCAATAGTGTCTTTGTCTAGATACATGAAGTTAGAGAAATCAGAGACATCAGGAACAAATGGATGATCTGCAACTTTCTTACTAAGGAAAACAGGAATTAGACTTAATAAGACAATTCGAAAAATCAAATACATTGGAGAAGAGGTGGAAGCTAGGTTTAAAAACTGCATAACCAGTCACCATTGGGATACCAATTCACTATGTAAAAATCAACTGACCAAACAAGAGGAAGTTATTTAACTGGAAATCCAAACTGATAAACTGCTGCATTTAGTACCTTGCTGTGGAAAGACTACATAGACCTAATCTTGTCCCTATTCTCCAACCACAACAGATTTGAAGTTAAGGGCTGACCTCTGAACCAACAAAAAACTGAAATAATGGGACTTACACATCCAATCAAAAAGATTATTCACAAGAATTTTCAATCTAGCTTTCAAATTTGATAGGTTGATCTTGGTATAAAGAGTAGAGAAGTTTTGATAGACCTGTCATATCAAGTAGGAGTTCAATAACTGACCTGATGTGGAATTGTATATGGAGCTGATATCATCTGGAAAGTAGGCCTGTTTAGGAAAGTGAGCAGGTGAGGATGGTGGAGTAGCCTTGAGAGCTTGCTGTGGCTTTACAGGTATGTAATCCTTCAAATACGCAAAGCTCAACCTGCCTCTTGTTGAGTGGTCAACAAATTTGCAAATTCCCTGGATTGTTCACAGGTCAGTGCCTTAGCATGCAGATCTATTCTGGAAATGCTTTCAACATCAGCACACCTCAGGCTAGGTCAGTAAGAACATTAAAATCTGAAATGATATCAACATATATTGCAACTTGTTTTTACACATGCAAAAAAGGCCTGCCCACCTTCCAAGCATAGTAGAACATGGAGGAGGCATCCACAATGAAGGCTTTTGCCAACCTCTCTGGATAATGATCAGCAATAATCCTTAACGTGGCAAGGATTCCACCTGGAGATGGAGCACTGATCCTTGAGTAACCTGCCCAGAATAGCAGACTGTAAGTGCAACCATGTGAAATATACTGAGAACTGTGACTTTTCATGCCTGACACAGTATTGTATCTCATTTACCATAGTTTGTCCAGTGGTTCTAGAATCAAGTGCTGTGGAGGACATGAGTCTTGGGCACATTTTCCCCTTTCAGGCTCCTTTGCTATCTTCTCTGTGACACATTACTGAGTAAGGCCTGTGTGCATCAAAATTGACTGGGGTAGCCAATTGTCCAAATAGAACATAATCCTAGTGCAAGCACACATTGAGAGCATGTAATAGATGAGGCTTCCTACACAAGGAATGCATCCAGAACTTTGTCTGTGCAACCGATGTCCAAGTTTGGACAAGCTCTGCAATCAGAAAGGATGGAAACTAGGCCAGTCTTGCACATAATGGATGAGCCAAGGAAAACAATGTGTTTTTATCTCTCAATCACTCCAGAGATTGCATTGGACACAATATTGCATAAGCCCCAAAAAATGCTCTACCTTTTATGCTTTCATTGCTTCAGTGATTGCATTGGATAGCACCTACAGAAGTGTTCCAACCAGTATGTTACTTCTAGTAGCATCCCTGATCAGAAGCTATGCAGTGGGATCTTGCCACAGTGCTTCCCAGGTTCTAGCCTCACCATTAAGAAGTGAAGACTGATGACCACTCTAATATCTGACTCCATTGTGCAGATCAAATCCCAATTTGATCTTGCAAGATGTTGTCTCTCTATACACGAGTAAGGTCATCTTGCTTGACCACTGTGAATCCCTTTCAGCTTGAGATTTCTGAAGTGTATAACAAGAAACGAGTAACTTACCTCCAGCATCTAGAATGAGGACACATTGGTCAACCCCTGGTGGCATGGCAGCAACAGCAACCTCCATTGTGAAGATGATATACCGTAGATATCTGTTTAGTCATCAAACACCTCTCAACACCTCCTAAAAATCAAAACTTGGAGCTAGGAGATGAAGGTGAACTAAGAACTGCAGTATAAGGTTATATGTGGACATGCATTGGCATCTCTGAGCAACCCAGTATTCAGATCCTTTTATCAACTTTTACTTGGATGCACACAACCCTGACATGCATATCAAAATCATGTAAGCATCTTCTTCCACACAATATTGCACAGTAGTGGGCCCAAAATGCTGCCAAGCACACCACCTGCTAGAATTCTCAGTTTGCATATTAGTAAAAAAAGCTTACGTTTTCTGGTTGTGATTCACAATGTGATCTGGTTTCTTCTTTATAATCTGCAATAATGAAATAGGGCAGATATCAGTAGACCAGCTCTTCTTGCAATAACTTGAACTTGATCTCTGTGTACTATACACACTATAACAAGAAAAACATGGTATAAGAGCATCTCCAGTGGAACTCAGTATGTGACCCTGCAAAAATATTTCTCACATCCACGTTTAGTTATTTATTTATTTTTCAGCCCCACCCACAAAACTAAAACTGGGACTGCAAATAGGTGGGAGACTACTAATAGCAACCAAACTGGACAAATCAAACTATCTAGCCAATCAACAATAGGTGTTAGGCTTTGCCATGCCTTTTACCAGCCTCAGCATTCTGTGCAAAAATGCTCGGCCAAAACCACTTTGCTGAGCCAAACTGGCATGTTTTGACTTTTCTTAATCCAATTTTCTTTTGCAGGGCCACATACTGAGCACCGGTGGAGTTGCTCTAAGGAACGAAACTAAGCAGGCCCCAGCCTGAGTTGCAACTTCATGAAGGGCTCAACATACTTGTGTTGCAGAGAAGAGATCAACAAATGTTTGCATCAGCCACAAACGTACCAACACTGGACGACCCTCGTCATCGAGGCCGGCAACATACGCAGCTCCTACTGCGATTTCAGCAGGGAATTCATCTGCTATCAGGTAACCTGACAAGTAAGGAACGTCACATTGAGTTATTTCTGCTCAGATGTCGTGCGATCAACACTTGCACAGGATGATAAGATTACCGTGCTAACAAGATCAGTGCAGCATGTTCACTCCTCGGGCCGTAATATTCATAGAGATGATGAGATTACCAATGTTAATCTTTTCCCGCCAATTGAGAGTCGCCTTCAAAAGTCTTGCGGCCCTCCGACAATTGTTCCCCCGCGCTTTCAAATAGCGCTCCACACAGGCGTGATCGCAGAAAGCAGCCTGAAGGAGTAGAGAGGTGAAAGTCAACAAGCCATCTCCAGAAAGAAAACAAACTTCTTCCACACCAAAACTTGGCAAAAGACAGTAGACTCTGAACTTTGACGGCTAAGAAAACTTCAGCGATCCTAACAACAAATGCAAATAATTACAAAAGTCTTGACTCTGCAGTTAGCGGCGAACGTCTTCCAAGACAAGAATGATAATAAGAAGTACAGTAATAATCTCGTGCCTGCTCTTTCGAGAGAGGGCCTTCTTTCTGCACCAACTGCAAAACTTGAGCTATTTTGTCACTCATACTCGACTCCGGCTCAATCTTGCCATAGGGAGAAGGCAAAATAATCGGCTTCCTCTCCGCTGTCGCCATGTCAGACTCTATTCAGGTGGCTGATGGTAACAATACTCGAACCATAACGATGCAGGGAAAATCAAGAACCATCTTACAGTTCAACGTTCGCCACTGAAGACGAAGGCCATGGCGGAGAGAGGAAGACAAAAGTCCTTGCTTATTGACAATCTCGGTTTTCGGGCGCGAATGCTGCAGGTCTACAGCAACGTATGAAAAGGTCACACAACAAAGTTGATGAAAGAGGCAAAGAAGAAGAAGAAGAAATGTTCCATGCGACAACAAAGTTGATGAAAGAGGCAAAGAAGAAGAAGAAGAAGAAAAAAAATGTTCCATGCGACAACAAAGTTGATGAAAGAGACCCAAAAAAAGAAAAGACGTGCGATGCGACAACAAAGTTCATGAAAGAAGCGAAGAGGATCGATACTACGACTGCTGACTGCCGGTGCCATCAGATTACCATCCCAAGACATCGAGATCTTTCCAAAAAAACACAAAATCAACAACAACAACAAGATCAAACTTCAGAATAGAATGTCACCTTTTCCGCAACGCAAAATCTTTTGAAAACAGAATATAAAACCTTCCAAAAAATGCCGTCTCCAACACCGCAAATGAGAGTATACGATATCAAAACTTGCGTATAAGACTTCGTCGCTGCTGAGACCCGAAAAAAAACACGCTACGAAGATATTGCAGTGCAGCCTCAGCAGACAAGAGACCAAGGGGACGTGCGCACGGAACACAGACGATTGCAGCGCGAAGGGACCCGAAGCTATGGCGGGGCGGGTGTGGTTCTGAAGCAGACGCCCGCGGCTAGAAGGGACCCGAACTTATGGCGGGTTGTCGTTCCAGTGCCAGTGTTTTCTTTTCTTTTTTTGGCGAAATTTGGATATTTTTCGACAAAGAAATTGGGAAATGGGAAATTTTTGGAAATTTTTGTTTTTCTAGTGGAAATTCGGCTAATTTTTCTATTTTTTTGTGTGACTAATTTCGCCAAATTTTCGAAATGAAAAAGAAAAAAAGAAAAAGGCACTGTTCCGGTATGTCTGTCTGTCTGGCTATACAAACTGGAATTCCATCAGAACGTTGGAATGATGAGTTTCGGTAATCATTCCGACGGGTGAATGACAGGAATCCGCCCAGAATCAAAATTCCAAGAATTCCAGTCCAGAATCTTTAAATGCCTCCTGTAGGGTTGAAAATTCAGATGGGTGACGTCCCCACTGTTGGAACGCACCTTGCCCATGTCAGAAGGAATTTGTGTACCTGTGTGAACGGAGTACAGTACAAAACATGCAGATTTTTTCAGTTTGTCAGAAATTGGCCATGGTGGTCAAATTCCGTCATTTTCCTACCTACCTATGTTCCCTTTCCACCAGAGAATGTGTCTGGATCCTAGTGAGTCCTTAGCCGTTAGGGCAAGGCATTCTGGACCAAGAACGGGGCCGTTCTGGCAATCAGGGCTGCGGGCAGGATCTGAATTCCTGGAACTGCCGAGTTTTAGGTTGAAATATAGTTAGCCAGGGTAAGCAAGGGTTTCATCAATTTAGCCAGATTTGGCTACATACTTAAAAATGAAAGTAGATAAAAAAACCAGCATCCTTGTATATTCTTGGCTACCTACTGGAACTTCTCATAAAAATCTGGTGATTTGGATTTTTATTTTTATTTTTTCCTTCAAAATGTGGCGAATTCGGGTCATTTTTTTCCCCCATGAAAACTCCCTTGTATAGGACAAAACCATATTTTTCAGGTTAAAATTTGGGCAAAATTTCACCCCCCCAAAAAAAAACCAATGAGGGTAAGGTGCCCTCCATTATACAATAGAACCAGTTAGTTCTGGCTAGTGGGTCCATTCTGTAGTGCATTGGCAACACTCTTTATGGCACAATTTGGTGAAAAATGTGAAATTAAAAGCAAATTTGGCTAAATTATCCTATGGGTGATGGGCACTTTGGGTATGTCACAAAATTGACCCCAAAAAAAAAAAAAAAAAACAAACTCTAAAAAATTTTACCTTATTACTTTTATTCAATTAACTTTTCATACAAAAATTTTTTTTTTTTTTTATAATTT
>Ga0116227_10001408_pt1 | contig 53405 bp, 40 predicted proteins | sample S1TSphgellanicum_FD_89693 | JGI IMG/M metagenome (GOLD analysis project Ga0116227, IMG submission 89693) | Host-associated microbial communities from peat moss isolated from Minnesota, USA - S1T2_Fb - Sphagnum magellanicum MG | ecosystem: Host-associated > Plants > Peat moss > Unclassified... | reverse complement strand
CGTCATCTGTCTGTTTCGTATTTCACCGCAGGATGGAGTGGACCCGATCGAGGCCGCCGCCGCGGTGGCGGGCGAATCCTCCACCGCCACCTGGACCGTGGTCTGGACCGATCGCTTGACGGCCTGCGAGAACTATCGCGCCAAAGCCTTTCGCGTGGATCCCGTCCCAGGATCTCCCGGACAGTTTTTCAGCTATATCGCCTACGATCTTGATTTATTCGAGGAGGGGTCCATCGCCAACCTCACGGCCTCCATCATCGGCAACGTCTTCGGCTTCAAGCCGCTGAAGGCCTTGCGCCTGGAAGATATCCGAATTCCGGTGGCCTATCTGAAGACCTTCCAGGGCCCCGCGACCGGCATCGTGGTCGAGCGCGAACGACTCGACAAGTTCGGGCGGCCGTTGCTTGGCGCGACGACGAAGCCGAAGCTGGGTCTATCCTCCAAGAATTACGGTCGCGTAGTCTATGAGGCTCTGAAAGGCGGCCTCGATTTCGTGAAGGACGATGAAAACATCAATTCGCAACCGTTCATGCATTGGCGCGACCGGTACCTGTATTGTATGGAGGCCGTGAACAAGGCTGCCGCCGCCACGGGTGAGGTCAAGGGACACTATTTGAACGTGACCGCCGCCACCATGGAAGACATGTACGAGCGTGCGGATTTCGCCAAGGACCTAGGATCGAATATCGTCATGATCGATCTGGTCATCGGCTACACCGCCATTCAATCCATGGCCAAATGGGCGCGCCGCAACGACATGATCTTGCACTTGCACCGCGCCGGTCATGGTACCTATACCCGTCAAAAAACCCATGGTGTGTCTTTTCGCGTGATCGCGAAATGGATGCGCATGGCCGGGGTCGATCACATCCATGCCGGCACCGTCGTCGGTAAGCTCGAAGGGGATCCCAACGTCATCAAGGGGATCTATTCGGTTTGCCGCGATAGCTTCACCGCGAAAAATCTCGAATACGGCGTGTTCTTCGACCAAGACTGGGCAAGCCTGCGCAAGATGATGCCGGTGGCATCGGGTGGCATCCACGCGGGTCAGATGCACCAGCTCATCACCTATCTGGGTGAAGATGTGGTTCTGCAATTCGGCGGCGGCACCATCGGGCATCCGCAGGGTATCCAGGCTGGCGCAACCGCCAATCGCGTCGCGTTGGAAGTCATGATCAAGGCCCGTAACGAGGGTAAGGACATCTGGAACGAAGGGCCGCAGATCCTCGCTGAGGCCGCCAAGTGGTGCTCACCGCTGCGCGCGGCGCTCGATACCTGGAAGGACGTCACCTTCAACTACACATCGACCGACACGGCCGATTACGTTCCCACGGCGACCGCCTCCTAACGGCGACCCCACGTAGACGCCCCGACTCACGAGCCAAAAAATTCACGAGCCCAATATCACGAGATACACCATGAAAATAACCCAAGGTACGTTTTCTTTTCTTCCGGACTTGACCGATGCCGAAATAAAAGCTCAGATCAGCTACGCTCTGGCGCAGGGCTGGGCGATCGGCGTGGAGTACACGGATGATCCGCATCCGCGCAACTTCTACTGGGACATGTGGGGCAACCCCATGTTCGATCTGAAGGACGCGGCCGGCGCCATGATGGAGGTCACGGCGTGCCGCAAGGCTCATCCCAAGGTCTACATCCGGGTCAATGCCTTCGACGCCACGCGTGGCTTCGAGACCACGCGGCTGTCGTTCATCGTCAATCGCCCCGCCAAAGAACCCGGCTTCCAGTTGAAGCGTCACGAGATCGGTGGTCGACAGATCCAGTACACCATCGAGAGCTACGCCACCCAGAAGCCGGAAGGCGAACGTTACGAGTAAGGAGAGCCCGTGAACGACTCGACATCGGCACTCGAGACGGCGGCCGGCGCGGACCACGCGCCGGTCGACCATGTGGACTTAGGCGCCCTGCTCGCGGACTCGCATGTCAATGAAGTCTTGGATGAGCTCGACACCGAGCTCATCGGGCTCAAACCCGTCAAGGCGCGCATCCGCGACATCGCGGCATTGCTGCTGGTAGAACGTGCACGCAAACAGATGGGTTTGGTGGGAGGGTCACCGTCGCTGCACATGTCGTTCACCGGTAACCCGGGAACCGGGAAGACCACGGTGGCGATGCGCATGGCGCAGATCCTGCACCGGTTGGGTTACGTGCGCAAGGGGCATCTCGTCGCCGTCACACGCGACGACCTGGTGGGCCAGTACATTGGCCACACCGCGCCCAAGACCAAGGAGATTCTCAAGAAAGCCATGGGTGGCGTGCTCTTCATCGACGAGGCCTACTATCTCTACCGCCCGGAGAACGAACGGGATTATGGTCAAGAGGCGATCGAGATTCTGCTGCAAGTGATGGAGAATCAGCGCGACGATCTGGTGGTGATTCTCGCGGGGTATGGCGACCGGATGGACACGTTCTTTCGCTCCAACCCGGGTTTGTCGTCGCGTATCGCGCATCATTTGGATTTCCCGGATTACGCCCCCACGGAACTGGAGGAAATCGCACAGCGTATGTTGGTCGGCATGCAATACCGCTTGAGCCCGTCCGGAGCCGCTGCGCTGCACGAGTACATACCGCTGCGCATGAAACTGCCTCACTTTGCCAATGCGCGCTCGATTCGCAACGCCCTGGATCGCGCGCGTCTGCGTCAGGCCAACCGTTTGTTCGCGCAAAAGGGGCGGCTGCTGGATCGCGATGCGTTGATGACCATCGAGGGCGACGACCTGCGCGCCAGCCGGGTGTTCGCATGAGACTCAAGGCGCTGATCTTCGACGTCGACGGCACGCTTGCCGACACGGAAGAGGCGCATCGCTGTGCCTTCAACGAGGCGTTCCAGGAAACCGGCCTCGATTGGAACTGGAGCAAGCCCAAGTACGGCCATCTATTGTCCACCACCGGCGGCAAGGAGCGGTTGGCGGCGTACATCGCATCGTTGCCGCTCAATGCGGCGCAGAAGATGGCTCTGACGCGCCGCATCCCGGCGATACACGAGGCCAAGACCCTGCGCTACACACGTATGATCAAGGACGGCCTGGTACCGCTGCGGCCGGGCGTGGAACGTTTGCTCGACGAGGCCGCGCGCCACGGCGTGCAAGCCTGCATCGCGTCCACCACCACCTTTGCCAACATCGAGGCCCTGCTCCGCACCGCCTTGGGAGAGGACGCGCTCGACCGCTTTGCCGTGATCGGCGCGGGCGATCAGGTGGCGCGCAAGAAGCCGGCGGGCGATATCTATGAATGGGTGCTGCGGAAACTGCGGCTGGCGGCGGAAGACTGCGTAGCCATCGAGGACTCCGCGAACGGTTTGCGCGCAGCCAAAGCCGCCGGCCTCTACACCATCGTGACGCCCAGCTATTGGACGAAGATGGAGGATTTTCTGGCGGCGGACCTGGTGCTGCCGTCCCTCGTTCCGAAACTCGGTATTCTGGAAATCGATCGACATCTCACTATGACGAGAACCGCAACCGTGCACTAGTTCGAAAATTCGGCGGGGGATATATGAGCATTCGAGAAAAAACGATAACCGAGTTCATGATCGAGGAGCAGCGGCGGTACCCGGGAGCTCACGGGGACTTCACCGCCCTGCTGAACTATGTGCGACTGGCCTGCAAGCGCATCAGTTTCATCGTCGGACGTGGCGCCTTGGCGGGTGCCCATGGCTCCGCTGCCGTCGTCAACGTCCAGGGAGAAACGCAGATGAAGTTGGACGTCATGTCCAACGACATTTTTCTGCGTACCAGCGAGTACGGCGGCCACCTGGCCGGCATGGTCTCCGAGGAACTGGACGAGCCCTACCACATTCCGGACGAATATCCGCGTGGTAATTACCTGTTGTCGTTCGATCCCCTGGACGGCTCCAGCAACATCGACATCAACGCACCGGTGGGCAGCATATTCTCGGTATTGAAGGCGCCCCGCGGCACCGAGGTACCGACCGCCGCGGATTTCTGCCAGCCCGGCGTGCAACAGGTCTGTGCCGGCTACGCCATCTATGGTGCGACCACGATGTTGGTGTTCACCGTGGGCCGCGGCGTACATGGCTTCACCTTGGATCGCGGCTTCGGTGAATTCATCCTGACCCATCCGAACATGCGGATTCCCGCCGAGGCCAGCGAATTCGCCATCAATGCCTCGAACGAGCGGTTCTGGGAGCCTCCGGTCAAGCGCTACGTGGTCGAGTGTCTGGCCGGACATGGCGGCGTGCGCGGCAAGGATTTCAACATGCGCTGGATCGCGTCGCTGGTGGCCGAAGTGCACCGCATTTTGATCCGCGGCGGGCTGTTCATGTATCCGAAAGATACCAAGGACCCCACCAAACCCGGACGCCTGCGGTTGCTCTACGAGGCGAACCCCATGGCGATGATCGTCGAACAGGCGGGCGGGGCCGCTTCGACGGGCCGCGGGCGCATCCTCGATTTACAACCCAGGGGTTTGCATGAACGGGTCCCTCTCATTTTGGGCTGCAAGACCGAGGTGGAGCGCCTCGAGCAGTACCACCACGAACACGAACAGGGACTGGACCGGATCTACAGCTCGCCGCTGTTTAAAGAGCGTTCCTTGTTCATTCAAAACTAATTACATTGCTCATCAAAATAAATTGATCGTTACGCGGGGGAATCAACATGTCAACGAAGCATCCCATCATTGCGGTCACGGGTTCGTCGGGGGCCGGCACGACCTCGGTGACGCGTACTTTCAATTGGATTTTTCGACGCGAGCACATCAATGCGGTGCTGGTCGAAGGCGACTCCTTTCATCGCTTCAACCGCCTCGAGATGAAGAAGGAGCTGGCCGCGGCCGCGGCAAGGGGTGACCATCATTTCAGCCATTTCGGTCCCGAGAACAACTTGTTCGCGGAATTGGAGGCTCTGTTTCGACTTTATGGCGAAACGGGACGCGGAAAAATTCGTCGCTATCTGCATGACGACAAGGAGGCCGCACCCTTCAATCAGGAGCCGGGAACCTTCACCGAATGGAAGGATATTCCGGAAGGCACCGACCTCATGTTCTACGAGGGATTGCACGGCGCGGTGAAAACCCCGGAGGTCAATGTCGCCCGGCATCCGGATCTGACCATCGGCGTGGTGCCCATCATCAATCTGGAATGGATTCAGAAATTACATCGCGACAAGGGTACCCGCGGTTATTCCACCGAAGCGGTGGTCGACACGATCCTGCGACGCATGCCGGACTACGTGAACTACATCTGCCCGCAGTTCTCCGAGACCCATGTGAATTTCCAGCGAGTACCGACGGTCGACACCTCCAACCCGTTTACCGCCCGCTATATACCGGCGGCGGACGAGAGCTTCGTGGTGATTCGCTTCGCGAACCCCAAAGGGATCGACTTCCCCTACCTACTCTCGATGATTCACGACTCGTTCATGTCGCGCCCGAACATCATCGTGGCGCCCGGCGGCAAGATGGAACTCGCCATGCAGCTCATCCTGACACCCATGATCCTCAAGATGATGGATGGCAGACGCCGGGCGCTCGGCGCGCAGAGCTCGCGCGCGACCGTGTGAGGTCAGCAGCACGGGGCTCTCATGCGACGCCGCGAATGCTCGAGCGCGGATCGCACGCGCGGCACATTCTTCAGCGCGCGGCCCGTGGCGCCGCCGCGGTGACGATACTGGAGAGCGCCTGGGCGTTCGCGAACGGCAACGGAATGTAGCGGGCTCCCATGGCCGACGCCAAGGTTTGCGCGAGCGGAGTGGGTCGCGGCGAGGTGTCGACGAATAACACGGCGAATTGCGATTGGCGCAACCGGCGCGCCGCCTGCATGGCATCGGCATGCGCGGCGTCGCGACCGCCAACGCCGCTGCGCGCGACGTTGGCGCGCCCGTCGGTCAGGATCACGAGGGTCGGCGTGTCACCACGGCGTCGGGCCTGATCGGCCAACAGCATGGCAGTTTGGATTCCGGCCGCGAGCGGGGTACCGCCGCCGCCGGGCAGACCGGCCAGCCCGCGCTTGGCGCGTACCAGGGAACGCGTCGGCGCCAGCAGAATCTCCGCCGCACGGCCGCGAAACGTCACCACGGCCACCTGGTCCCGACGAACATAGCAATCCGCCAGCAGTAGCTCGACCGCTCCCTTGGCCTCGGCCAGCCGGTTGAGCGCCGCGGACCCCGAAGCGTCCACGGCAAAGATCGTGAGCGTCTGCGAGCGCTGGCGGTAGTGGGTGATACGAAAGTCACTCGGATCGATACGCACCCGAACATCGTTCGCACTCATCCGCCCGCGTAAGCGTTGCCAGGGCGCCGCGGCGCGCAGCGTTTCCATTACATTGAGTCGTGATGAGCCCTGCGGCATGCCGCTGCGTACGCCATAGGGCCGACCTCGTGCACCGCCCTGGCGAGCGGCACCCGCGCGGCCCGCCGCACCCGAACCGCCGCGTATCGGCGCCGCGGCCCGCAGACTTGCAAGCAATCCATTCGGGATGGCTGCCCGCGTCGCGGCGAGTACGATCTCTTCGATTTCGTCCTGACTCATCTCGATCACCGCTGCGGCCTTGTCTCGATCGACGGCGGGCGTATCGCGCGGGGCTGGGCCGGGGGGCTCTGTTTCGGTGGGCGCCGGTGCGCTGGGCGGCGCTGCGGATCCCTGCGCACCGGCTTCGGGCGGCGGCACTTGCGCTCCCTGGTCCGCCCCATCGAGCGTTGCGGGCGGTGGCGAATGCGCTCCCTGCTGCTCCCCACCCGGCGGCGTGGTCGCGTCCCGCGACCCATCATCGGACGCTGCATTGGCTGCCGCCTCACGCGGTGCCGGCAGCTGGGTGGCGCGCGGCGCGAATACCAATCGTCCCGCGGTGGTCGCATCGTCGATGGTGACGACCGTGCGCCCATCGAGGGCCGCCGCCGCCTTCGCGGCATTGACCGCCAGTTGCGAGACTCGCGGTGAGCCGGCACCGAGCGACATCCCCGTAGCGCAGAGCGCGGCAATGATGTCGGGAGCGATCTCGACCCGCGGCAGCAAGCGCCGCGCAGTCTCGATATCCTCGGCGTCATGGAGTTGCAGCAACGGCGTGCGGGAATCGCAGCCGTTCAAATCGACCAGGAATGCCAGACGATCGAGCAAGGATGCCGCGACATGCTCGTCGTCGTCCATGCCTTCGTCCAGTGCCACGATCCCGATTCGCGCCCGATCATGGATCTGCACGCCCTCGCGCTGTAGGGCGAGTTCGCCGGAGTCGAGCACGGCGTTCAAGCATGCCGCGGTGTGCGCGCTGAGCCGCTCCGCCATGGTCACCACCACCACACCGCCATCGGTCGCCGCCAGAACCCCGCGCTCGGCAATGGGCCGATTGGCGCGCAGCGTGGCGACGAGATCCAGACCGCCCAACAACCGGCCATCGGCGATGTTGAAAGGGATCCGGCGCACCGGCAACGCTGCGGGCAGGAGCTCGCGCAACATCGCCAGCCAATCGCTGCGTGCCGGTTGCACCAACGACCGCAGGCAGACGCCCCCCAAGCCCACGGGATCCACGGCGAACAGCGAGGCGGCCAATGCCGCGTCGCCCGTGGCGCTCACGGGCCCAGCGCCTCTTGGATCGCTCTCTCGATACGAGCACCGGATCCGGACTCATCCAAGGGATCGCGCCGCAGGCGGTGCCGCAGCGCCGAGCTCGCGACGCGCCGTAGATGAGTCTCGGCGACGGCGGTGGAACCTTCGAAGCTCGCGAGCGCACGTGCCGCCCGCATCAGTGTCAATTCCGCGCGCAACCCGTCCGTGCCCAAGTGCATGCACAGCTTCGCGGTGCTTTCCAACACCTCGTCGGGAATGGACATTTCCGCCAATCGCTTGCGCCCGGCGACGATGCGTCGACGCAGCGCATCGTCCTCTTTTTTCCATTTGGCGATGAACGCGGGCTTATCGCGTTCGAACTCATCGCGTCGCTTGATGACCTCAACCCGATCGGCCAGCACGGTCGGCGTCTTGATGTCCACAGACAACCCGAAGCGGTCCAGCAGTTGCGGACGCAACTCGCCCTCCTCCGGATTACCGCTGCCGATCAACACGAAGCGCGCGGGATGGCGGACACTCAAACCCTCGCGCTCGACCAGGTTTTCGCCGGAGGCGGCGACGTCGATCAGCAGATCCACCAGATGATCCTCGAGCAGATTCACCTCGTCGATGTACAAGAAGCCGCGGTTGGCCCGCGCCAGCAGCCCGGGTTCGAATGCCTTGACCCCTTGAGACAGGGCGCGTTCCAAATCCAGGGCACCGACCACGCGATCCTCGGTGACGCCGAGCGGCATGTCGACGACCGGCACGGCAATCGCCCGATCTTTGAGCGCCCCGAGTGAGGCGCGGTCCCGGCACTCCGCACACCACGAGTCGCTGTCCCCAGGATCGCAGGAGTAGCGGCAATCGACGATGGCGCGCATCGGCGGCAGCAAGGCGGCGAGCGCGCGAATGGCCGTGGACTTGCCGGTGCCGCGATCGCCGAGAACCAGCACCCCGCCGATGGTCGGATCCAGAGCCGCGCAAACCAATGCGAGCTTCATGTCGTCCTGCCCGACGATGGCTGAAAAGGGAAACACCGGCCGCAAGCCTGGCTTCATCCTGGTTCCTTCTAGAGTCCCGGCGAAATAGTCGCGCACATTGGCACAAACCAGGGGGCGGCGCCAACCTGGTGGACCGGAAGACCTAAGGATATCTAGTGGCGGGTGCTAAGTACGTCGGTACAGTGACTCTGACCGGTTCACATGGCCTGAATGACTGGGTCGCCTTCATAACCGGCCCGACACCACCAATACCAGCAGCACGATCAATACCAGTCCCAGACCGCCGCTCGGATAGTAGCCCCAGCCGCCGCTATAGGGCCACGCAGGTAGCGCACCGACGAGCAGAACAATCAAGATAATCAGCAGTATTGTACTTATCGACATGTCGGCTCCCTGGACGTTGCTGGGCACCAATCGGGTGCTGAATCAGCGTAAGCGCTGCGCCCGTCGCAAGCAGTCAGGTAGCCGCGTGACGCGGCGTAGGGTGGCGCCTACCATGGACCGCCATGGCAGCCCGCAACGCCAATCCGCCATGGCGCTGCGCGATGCGCTCGACGCTCGTTTTCGACCTTTTTATTTGCCGAATTGGCCTTATATCAGGCGAAATGGTGGTGTCATGAACAGCATTCGACGCAGCAATGAACGAGGCTTTGCCGATCATGGTTGGCTAAAGTCCTTTCATACCTTCGCCTTCGGCGACTACTTCGACCCGCAGCATGTCGAGTTCGGTGCGCTACGGGTGATCAACGAGGATCGCGTGCAGGCTGGCGCGGGTTTCGGCACCCATGGCCATCGCGATATGGAAATCATCAGCTATGTGCTCGAAGGGGAACTCGCGCACAAGGACTCCATGGGCAACGGTTCCACGATCCGTCCCGGCGACGTGCAGCGCATGAGCGCCGGCAGCGGCGTACAGCACAGCGAGTTCAACCCCAGCGCACGCTCCGGTGTGCACTTTCTGCAGATATGGATTCAGCCCAACGCCCGCGGCATAGCGCCGAGCTATGAGGAGAAAAAATTCTCGGCCGCCGAGAAACGCGGACGGCTACGGCTGATCGTATCGCCGGACGGCACCGCCGACTCCGTGCTCATCCATCAGGATGCGCGGGTCTACGCGGGTTTGTTCGACGGCGAGGAACGGGCGGAACACCGCGTGGCGCCGGGACGCCGAATCTATGTGCACGTCGCGCGCGGCAGCGTGGTCGCCAACGGCTCGGAACTGTCGGCCGGCGACGCCCTGAAGATCACCGACGAGGTGTCGATAACCCTCGAGAAAGGCCAGGGTGCGGAAGTTCTGGTGTTCGATCTGCCGGGTGGCGCCGAATAGGCGTAAGAGCTGTCGCGAGACTAGCGTTCGCAAGACGGTGGCCATGGAATTGGTGCAAATCGGTGTCGGACCCCGGCCGGCGCATCGACCATTCGAGGCTTAGAGCTATCGAGTCGAGCGTGTACTATTGACGATATGTCATCCGACTATTCGCCGGTCGTGCCCTACGTCGTTGCAGTGCTGGCTGTCCTGCTGGTCTACCGCCGCTTGCGGCGCAGTTTTGGGCGCCAACCGCTGCGGCCCGTGCGCATGGGCATCCGCATCGGCATTTTGATCGTTCTAGGATGTTCGCTGCTGCCGCCGGCGATCCGTGAAGGATCATTCCTGGTTACGGATCTTGCGGGCCTCCTGGCCGGCGTTGCGCTCGGGCTCTGGGGCGCGCGTCGCACGCGCTATCTGCGACGGGAAGATCGCCTCTATTACATTCCGCACACGTACTCGGGCGTGGCGGTGTCTCTACTATTCGTGGGGCGGCTCGCCTATAGGATGGTCACCCTATATTCGATGAATCAGGCCGCAGGCGGCGCCGATGCGATGCGGGAGTTTGGCTCTCCGGCAATGTTCAAGAATCCTGTTACCGTGGGACTATTGTTCGTCGTGATCGGCTACTACGTCTGTTACTACGGCGGGGTACTGTGGAAATCCAAACGCATCGGCCCGGAAGACCTCGAGATCTCGTCGACCCCGATTGCCGTTTCACCGAATGAATACGGCGGAAGTTCTCCCGGACGATGACGTCAATCGACTATTACGCTGAAACTATTATCTCGCCAAAACCAAAATCGCGCACGTTAGAACGGCCATGCCAATCAGCAAAGCATTGCTACCCCAACGAGCGATATCTCCTACCATGTCAGTCATCTCAATCTCCTAAATCGACTCTCTAATACGCCGCTGTCAAAGGCTTTGCGGCTGAGGCAATCATGGGGTCAAGAACCGTTATTTCCAGTGGTATGCGGCTCGCCTGAATCCGTAATTAGTTCAATAATTTCAATAATTTAATGGAACTTTTAACATATGTGAGGCACGGGATTACGGCGCAGCCATGGTGCGCTGGCGAGTCGAGTAGGAGGTGCATAGCGCGCCGTGAGGTAGACCGCTGGGCGGTCATGTTCGGATGGAAATAAGGCATCTTCGGCCGCACTGCTGCCCGCCGACATTATTCATGAACGACGGAATAGTCGACGCGGCCGTGCGTTGCGCAGCCCGAGGCGGCAGCAGCCCGGGCCCACACCCGGCGTCGTTAGACGCGCTTGAGCTCCGTCTCGAGCCACTCGTGGAATTGCCGAATGAGATACTCCTCGGGCATGACGACGCCGCGCACGTGTGGCATGGCATGCAAGCCACGCTGATTGAGCTCGCAGATCTCGGCATCCTCGGTCATGACGAGGTCCGTGAAGTCCACGATGTTGCGCAAGGCGAAGGCCGGATCGGCTAGCGTCTGCGGCGCGAACAAATACTCGACGCGTAGCTCGGTGCGTTCGGGCGCGAGCGGCCGCAGGCGCACCACCCGCACATAGTCGACGTGGCCGACGATGAATAGGGACGGCAATCCGGTGAGGTAGCGTTGACCCTGCTGTTGTTCCTCGGCACTCAGGCCGGCGAATTTCAACCCGGTGGCGCGGCCATCCAAGGACCACGTTTCCGCCCCACTGCGCAGCCCGCCCTTGAATTTCGGATCCGAGTCAGCGGCGTGCGCCTGCCAGTTCGGATCGTCGCGCTCCTCCAACAAGCCGCGGCCGTAGATTGGCACGAGTTGCGAGAGTTTCGGATGCACGCTTGGGCAGTGCAGACACTCGTTGTAGTTCTCCCAGAATATTTTCCAGTTGCAGCGCAGCTCCTTGAGCAGAACATGGCCCACGACCAGCTCCTCGAGCGGCCAGGGGTCGAGCTGCGCAAGCGGCAGATCGAACAGGCGCTCGAAGGGCGGCGGATCCTCGGCGAGCGCCACGAACACGAAGCCGCGCCATTCGTGCACGCGGATCGGGTACAACGGGTAGTCGACCGGGTCGAAGCCCTCGGCATGGCGCTTCGAGGACGTACGAAGCAGCTCGCCCTCGAGGTTGTATACCCAGGCATGGTAGGGACAGACCAGCGCCGCGGAGCGCAGCACGCCGCTCTGCTCCGTGCACATAGCCGCGCCGCGATGCCGGCAGGTGTTGTGGAAACCCCGCAGCACACCGTCGTCACCGCGCACCAGCAGCAGCTTCTGATCGCCCAGCTCGAAGCGCAGAAACGCTCTAGGCGCACTCACCTCGCTGGAACGTCCAACATAGACCCAGTTCCGATACCAAATCCGGCGCAACTCACGGTCGTACTGTCGCGGCTCGAAGTAGGCCTCGGCGGCGAGGCCCTCGGTATTCACTGTCAGTCCGTTATAGCTCTGCAACGTCGTCACACGCCCTCCTTACATTCGCATCATCGACTTACACTCGCATCAACGCCCCGCTCGGATCGAAAGCGGCGCCTTTCAAGGGCACTGCGTTGCGACGCTCACCGATGATTTCGATCTCGAATCCCGATTCGGCGGCGGCCACCGCCGCCGGCACATAGCCTAAGGCCAGGGACGCGCCGACGCGGTGGCCGAACGCTCCCGAGGTGACCCATCCCACCACCTTGCCGTCGTGCCAGATGGGCTCATCGCCGAGCGCGTCGGCATCGGTTGCGTCGACCCGGAACCCTAAAAGCCGCAGGGCTCCCCCACTCTCCTTTTCCTCGGCCGCCGCACTGCGGCCAATGAACCGCTCCTTCTTCAAGTCAACGAACCGCCCGAGACCCGCTTCGTAAGGACCATAGATCGGGCGGTATTCGCGCGCCCAGGTGCCAAAGCTCTTCTCAAGGCGCATGGCGTTCAGCGCCCGCCCGCCGAACGGGCGGATCCCAAATTCACGGCCCGCCTTCATCAAGGAATCATAGAGTGCGCGCTGATAATCGGTGGTCACCCACAACTCGTAGCCCAAGCCGCCGGTGAACGAGACGCGGCCCACATAGGCCGGCACCATGCCAACTTCCATGCGGCGAAACGACATGAACGGAAAAGCGGCCGTGGAGAGGTCGTCGCGCACCAAGCTTTGCAACAGCGCGCGCGAGTGAGGTCCCGCCACCGAGAGTCCGACATACTCCATGGCACACGGCCGCACGCTGACTCCGGAGGGCGGTAGCAGCCGCTCGAACCAGCGCAGATAATAACTCTCGGCGGCATACGTGCCGATCAGCAACACATGATCGGCGGCCACCCGGCACATGGTGAAGTCGCCGATCAATTTGCCGCGGTCGTTCAGCATCGGGCTCAAGGCGATACGCCCGACGCTCGGGACCCGATTCGCCATGACGTGCGACAACCACTCGGCCGTGCCCGGGCCTTTGACTTCGAACTTGCCGTAATTGGAGATCTCCAACAAGCCCACCGCATCGCGCACCGCGGCGCACTCGGCGCCGACGTGCGGGTGGGCATTCGAGCGCTTGAAGCTGACATGGTCCACCGCTTCGGCGGCGCTGGGCGCGAACCATAGAGGGTGTTCGAGACCACAGTACGCGCCGAATACCGCATGCTCGGCAGCCAGTTTCTCGTAGATCGGCGTGGTGCGTAGCGGTCGGGCCGCGGTCAATTCTTCATTGGGGAATTGGATGCTGAAGCGCCGCGAGTAATTCTCACGCACTTTGGCGTTGGTGAACGCCAACGTCGTCCAGTCGCCGTAGCGCGCCACATCCATGCCCCAGACATCCGCGCCCGGATCGCCATCCACCATCCAGCGCGACAGCGCGAGACCGACACCGCCGCCCTGACTGAAGCCCGCCATGACGCCGCAGGCCACCCAGAAATTCTTCAGGCCCTTGACGGGCCCGATCAGCGGATTGCCGTCCGGCGCAAAGGTGAAGGGTCCGTTGACCACCTTCTTGATGCCCGCGGACTCCAACGCGGGGAAGTGTTGGAATCCCACTTCCAGGCTGGGTGCGATGCGCTCCAGATCGTTGGGCAAGAGATCCTGACCGAAGTCCCAGGGCGTCGCCACTTCGGACCAGGGGACGCCGGCACGCTCGTAGGTACCCATCAGCATGCCGCCGCGCTCCTGACGAATATAGATCTCGCCCTCGAAATCGATGGCGTGAAGCTGCTCCTTCTTGCCCACGAGTTCGGGCATGTCGCCCGTGATGAGATACTGATGTTCCATCGCGAGGATGGGCAGCTCGATCCCCACCATGCGCCCGACTTCCCGGGCCCACAGTCCGGCGGCATTGACGACGTGCTCCGCATGCACGTTGCCGCCGTCGGTGATGACATCCCAGGAACCGTCGGCCCGTTGTTGCAAGTCGGTGACCCGGGTATGGCGCACGATCTCCGCACCGCCGATCTGCGCGGATTTGGCGTAGGCATGCGTGACGCCGTAGGGATCGACGTGACCCTCGATGGGGTCGTACATCGCGCCCTTGAAATGCCTCTTGTCCATGAGCGGAAACAGCTTCTCCGCTTCATCCACCGAAATGATTTCCAGGTCCATACCGAGATAGCGGCCGCGCGCCTTGGCCATCTTCAGCCAATCGAGGCGTTCCTGCGTACTTGCCAGCATGATGCCGCCGGTGATGTGCACGCCACACGACTGACCGGAAATCTTCTCGATCTCCTTGTACAGTTCGATGGTGTATTGCTGCAGCTTCGCGACGTTGGGATCGCCGTTCACCGTGTGCATGCCGCCGGCGGCATGCCACGTGGAGCCCGACGTCAATTCAGCGCGCTCGATCAGCAACACGTCCTTCCAGCCCGCCTTGGTCAGGTGGTACAACACACTGGCTCCGACCACGCCGCCGCCTATCACCACCACCTTTGCGTGGCTCTTCATAAAATCTCCAAAGTCAATGATGCCAAATTAAATTAAAGATCAGTGGGTCTTGCATGATCGCTCGTGTCCTGCATGATCACTCGTTGGAAACCGCCAAATGAATGCCTTGCGAGGTCGTATCGGTCCCGGTACCGAAGCGTTCGATCAGCCAGGAGCGAAACAGAGCGATCGCGGTATCGCTCAGCGCATCGGGATGCGTGATGAGATAGTACCCGTAGCCATCGTCCAGACTCGCGTCGAATGGCCGCACCAGGCGTCCGCTGCGGATATAGTCTTGGAACATGTAGGTATCGACCAGCGCGATACCCTCGCCGCTCAAGGCGTATTGCACGGCGAGCACCGCCGTATCGAACACCAGACCGCGCTCGACGTTCGAGGACGGCACGTTGGCCTGGCGCACGAACTGGGACCACAGATGGTGCCGTGGCAGATCGGCGATGCGGACATGCATCAGCTCATTGCACTCGATGAATTCCGCGAGGCTCTTGCCCGCGCAGCGCGCCGCGATGTGGGGATGGCACAACATGCTCAAATGCACCGGCCACAGCAGGTCGGTCACCAGATCGGTCACGGTCGGCTTGGAGTACACCACGGCCACGTCCACATCGCCTGGCGGCGGCCCCACGCCATACGGACTCACTAAATCGATTTCGACTTCGGCGGCGGCGCGGCGAAAATCCCGCAGAATCGGCACCGCCATGTGCACCGCGAAACTCGGCGGCATCTGGACCCGCAAGGTGCGTACGCTCGCGGTGCTATCGTTGCGAATGTCGTCGAGCGCATATTCCAGGCGGTCGAAGGACTTCATCACGGCCGGCAGCAGGAGTTGCCCCGCCTTGGTCAACACCAGCGCATGCGGACGTCGTTCGAACAGTTGGGTGCCGATCAGTTTCTCGAGCGCGATCACATGTCGCGATAAGGCGCTCTGCGATATCAACAACGCATTGGCCGCGGCGGTGAAACTCGAGTGTTTGGCCACGCCCTCGAAGGCGCGCAACGCGTTCAGGGGCAACCAGCGTCGATCGATGCTCGTCTTCGCCATACCGATCCTTAAGGCGACCAGGCCTTGGTGTAACCGATGGCGCGTTCCTGATCCGCGATGATGGTTCTGGATGCCATGTACAAATGATACGCGGCCCAGAAGCCCGTGGGGGCGAGGACCAACAGCGCCGCACGCAGGGAGCCTGCGTCGGTGACGCCGCCGTGCGCGAACCGGTCGCTCAAGAACCCAACCATCCAGGGAGCGACGATCAAATTCAGGATATTGGCGACCAGCAGCGAGATGGCGATGAACATATTGCGCATGTGACAGGGCGCCAGATTGTTGAGCAGCCCAAAGCAGGGACCGATGTAAAAATAGATCGCCGGAATGAAGATGCAGAACATCAGCTTGGCCATCCACAATGAATGCGTCCCATAGGCCAACATCGACGGCACGGTCGTGAGCGCAACCCCACCGCACATCAACCAGACCACCCGCCGCGGATCGGCCATGGCCGGCCGCGAGAGCAACCAGGCGGTGCCGAGTGTGGCCAGCGAACCGCCGACGAGGTGAATATTCCCCGTCACCGCGCCCGCCTGACCCACGTCTAGATCGTAGGCGCGTTGCAGAAACGTCGGCGTCCAATAGATGAGGCCCCAACCCCAGAGCGCGCACACGCCGCCACCCATCACCACGTGGAACGCGGCCCGTTGGCGCCATAGAAATCGCAGCGACTCGGCCAGCGACGGTTTGATGTCGTTGACGATGGCATCCAAGCGTCCCCGCGGCGGCTCCCGCACCGTTAGGAACACCAGAATACCCACCAGCAGCCCCGGCACGCCCAGTGCGAGGAAGGCGGCACGCCAATGGTAGGCATGAGCGACGGCGCCCGCCATATCGGCGCCGAGCCACGCGCCGATGGGTGCGCCCAGCGCCAGGACCGTCATCGCCATGGGCCGACGATCCGCCCGGAAATAATCCGATACGATGGCCGTGGACGGTGGAGTTCCCCCGGCTTCGCCGATACCGACGCCGATACGTCCCAACAAAAACTGCAGATAATTGCCGGACAAGCCGCAGAGCGCGGTGAATCCGGACCAGATCACCAGCGACGCCGCGAGAATGTTACGCCGGTTCGAGCGATCGGCGAGCCAGGAGATCGGGATGCCGAATGCCACGTAGAACAGTGCCAATGGGATTCCCGTGAGGAAGGCTACGCCCGCATCGTTCAGCTTGAGCTCGAGCCGTATGGGTTCGAGAACCGTGGAGACGACGTAACGATCGGCAATATTGATCGCGTAGATCAGACACATGAGGAGCAGTACGTACCACCTCTCCACCGACGTGGGCGATCGGGTACGCGCGAAGTCGATAGCGCTGGTGCTCAATCCGTACAACCTCCATTAGGTGACGCCTCCCGCACCATACAGGGTTCGCGGCGGTTACGCGACGGAGCGGATGGGTCCTTAGGCGCCGAGAAATGACATGGGTGGATCGCGAAATGGCATGGCGCGGTGGGACGATCAGGCTAAGCTCGCCGGGTGGAGAACTTCGACTACATCATCGTGGGTGCCGGCACGGCGGGCTGCGTGCTGGCCGATCGCTTGTCGGCGGATGGGCGGTATACGGTCCTGATATTAGAGGCCGGTGGCTCGGACTCGCGGTTCTGGATCAAGACACCCATTGGCTACGGCCGCACGTTTGCCGATGCATCGGTCAATTGGAAGTATCAGACCGAGCCCAACCCCGGCCTCAACGGCCGCAGCATGTACTGGCCCCGGGGTCGCGTGGTCGGTGGTTCGAGTTCCATCAACGCCTTGGTGTACTGCCGTGGGATGCCGGCGGATTTCGATGACTGGCGCGACATGGGCAACGCGGGCTGGGGCTGGGATGAGGTGCGGCCATACTTCGAAAAATCCGAGCGTCGTGTCGATGCCTTAGGTCAAGCGCGCACCGACGGCGCCCTGGACGTCAAAGACGTGTCCCCGTTCCTGCACCCCATGCTCGCGAATTGGCTGGGAGCCGCGGATGAGCTCAACATCCCGCTGACCACCGATTTCAATGGCCCGGATCCGGAAGGCTTTGGCTGCTATCAAGTAACCATCCGCGACGGCCGCCGCCGCTCGGCGGCCGATGCTTTCTTGAGGCCGGCGCTCGAGCGTCGCGGCCGGGTCAAACTGGAAACTCAGGCGTGGGTCAGCAAGATCCGCGTGAGCGAGGGCCGTGCCACGGGCGTCGAATGGTTCAAGGACGGCCGACCGCTGGCCGCCGCGGCCGATCGCGCCGTGATCTTGAGCGCCGGCGCGGTCAACTCGCCGCAACTCTTGCAGCTCTCGGGGATCGGACCGGGCGCCGTCATGGCAGCGCATGGAATTACCCCCGTGGTGGATAACCCGGCCGTGGGTGGTCATCTGCAGGATCACCTGGCCGTGGTCTATTCATTCAAAGCGACCCAGCCGACGCTCAACAATGAACTACATTCGACACTGGGCAAGCTGCGCGCCGGGTTGCGATATCTGTGCACGCGCACGGGCCCCCTGGCGCTCAGCGTCAACCAGTTCGGCGGCTTCACGCGTGCCAATCCGGCAGCGACTCGGCCCGACGTACAGCTTTACTTCAATCCGGTGACCTACGGCACGGGCGACTCGACCCGTACCCGTATCGAGGTCGATCCATTCGCGGGCTTTTACCTGTGTTTTCAGCCGACACGGCCCACCAGTTCAGGCAGGATCGACATCGCCAGCGGCGATTTTCGCCAAGCGCCACGCATCCAACCCAATTACCTATCCACCGACAAGGACGTCGAGGATGTGGTGCATGGCGGCCGCCTGCTGCAGGCCATCGCAAACACCACGGCCCTGCGGAAATTGATACTCGAACCACTGACGCCGGACTTGACCCGGATGGGCGATGCCGAGCTCATCGCCGATTTTCGCGAGCGCGGCGCCACCGTCTATCACCCCGTCGGCACCTGCCGGATGGGCGGCGATGCGCACGATTCGGTGGTCGACGCCGCGCTACGCGTGCACGGCGTGCGGGGATTACGCGTGGTCGACGCCTCCGTGTTTCCGACCGTGACGTCGGCGAATACCAATGCGCCGACGTTGATGGTCGCGCAAAAGGCGGCTGATTTGATTTTGTCCGATTCTGCAACTTCGTAGACTTAAGGAGCGTGTCTGCCTTCAGTCAGGCTCTCAATACAATGCCAGGGATATCATGAAACTAGACAGTGTCAAAGTGTTCGTTGTGGGCAATCCTCCGCCGAGTTTCGGCGGACGCTACTTCGTGTTCTTGAAATTGAAAACCGCCTGCGGCATCGAGGGAGTCGGCGAGGTGTATGCGGCGACCTTCGGACCGCATGTCATCGCGTCGATGATCGAGGATGTTTTCGCGCGGCGCTTCGCCGGCCGTGATCCTTTTCAGATCGAATCGATCTGGCGCGAGAGCTATGGGTCGGGTTTTAGTCTACGGCCGGATCTGTCGCTCATGGGCGTGATCAGCGGCCTGGAAATGGCCTGCTGGGACATCATCGGTAAATCCGTGGAACAACCGGTGTACAACTTGTTGGGCGGAAAGGTGAACGAACGCCTCCGAAGTTACACCTATCTATATCCGGCCGCGGGCGAAGGCGACGAGTTCTACCACGACCCGGAGCGCTCGGCGGAACGCGCCGCCGAATACGTCAAGCAGGGCTTTACCGGTCTCAAATTCGATCCCACCGGCGGCTTCTCCGCCTACGACCCGAGGCAACCGACTCAGGAGGCCTTGGAACTCACGGTGCGCCTGGTGCGCCTCGTGCGCGAGGCCGTGGGCGTCAAGGCGGACCTGCTATTGGGCACACACGGGCAATTCAGCACCTCGGGGGCGATCCGCCTCGCGAATCAGCTGGAAGCCTACGATCCTCTGTGGTTCGAGGAGCCCGTTCCCCCCGAGATGCCGGAACAGATGGCCATCGTCGCGCGAGCAACCCGCATTCCGATCGCCACCGGCGAGCGGTTGACCACCAAGTATGAATTCGCCCGGGTGCTGGCGACCGGTGCCGCCAACATCCTGCAGCTCAACTTGGGGCGCGTCGGCGGTTTGTTGGAAGCGAAGAAGGTGGCCGCTCTAGCGGAGGTTCACTATGCCCAGATCGCCCCCCACCTCTATTGCGGTCCGGTGGTCGGCGCCGCCAATATTCAGATTGCGACCTGCTCTCCTAATTTCCTCATTCTGGAGAGCATTCAACAGTGGGGTGGATTCCACGCCGACATCCTGAAGACGCCCATTCAATGGGAGGATGGCTACGTGATTCCTCCGACGGCGCCAGGACTCGGCGTGGAGTTGAACGAAGCGGTTGCGCTCGCCCATCCGTATCGCGCCGACGACGCTCTGCATCTGGAAATGATCGACCATCCGCTCGGGTGAGGAATAGACATGCGTTACGGATTCATCGGCTTAGGGTCGCTCGGCAAACATCTGGCGGCGAGTTTGGTGCGCGCTGGATTCGACGTCACCGTTCACGACCTGCACCGGCAAGCCGCCGACGCGCTGGTTGCGCTCGGCGCGCGCTGGGCGGACTCGATCCCGACGCTGGCGAAGAGCTGTGACTGCCTCATCACCTGTCTGCCCAATCCCGCCGCCAGTGCGGCCGTGCTCGGCCTGGCGCTACCGGAACTGCGCGCCGGCAGCACCTGGATCGAGATGAGCACCAACGACTTCGCCGAGATCGAAGCGCTGGCCGCGCGCGCCGCGCAAAGCGGGGTAGCGACTCTGGCCTGCCCAGTGACCGGCGGCGTGCATCGCGCCGAGGCCGGTGACATCACGGTACTCGTGGGCGGTGCGCGGGAAATCTGCGATCTGCACGAACCGGCGCTCACGGCCATGGGCGGACGCGTGATCTACTTGGGAGGCATCGAACAGGCGGCCGTCACCAAGGTGGTGACCAACATGCTGGCCTTCATTCATCTCATTGCCGCCGGCGAGGCGCTGATGCTGTGCGCCAAGGGAGGGGTCGACCTACGTGCCGCCTTCGAAGCCATCGCCGCGAGTTCTGGCAACAGCTTCGTGCACGAGACCGAAAGCCAGGTGATCCTGAACGGCAGCTACGACATCGGCTTTAGCATGGATCTGGCCTGCAAGGACGCGGGTTTCGCGGTCGAATTCGGGCGCCGCTTCGGTGTGCCGCTGCGCATCGCGGGCGTGATGGAACAGATTTTCATCGAGGGACGCGCCCGCTACGGGGGCAGTGCTTTCTCATCGATGATCGTCAAACTGCTGGAGGACGCGGTCGGCACGCCGCTGCGTGCGCCTGGCTTTCCCGCCCGCTTGGGCCCCGAGCATTCGTAGTATCTCGGCCTAGTGAATTTGGCCGGTGCGCACGGCCTCTATGCTCGAACAGCGCGTGCGCCTCCGTTAGCGCCGGCCAGTTAGCCTTGAGTGTTGTGAGCGCGCCACGTTTGCAGCGGGGTATCTAGAAGCCCCCGAGAAAACCTAATTTGTCGCAATTTGGCATGAGAGCATCGCTTAATAGCATAGCGACGCGGTTGCGATCCGTTAAGCTCGGTCAAATGCGATGACGCGTCAGCACACGTCGATGTATTTGAGCAACAGTCGCTCACCACCTGAAGGGATTGTAAGCATGAATTCAAATCCGAAGCTGTCCTACGCGATTGCCGCCATCTTGAGCGGATCCAGCATTGGATTCTCCGTACACGCCGCCACGGCGACCGATACCAGCGATTCCGAGGGAATCCAAGAGATCACGGTCACGGCGCAGCGGCGTACGGAAAACATGCAGGACGTGCCCATCACGATCCAGGCATTGACCTCGCGGAAACCGTATTGCGACCGCGAATCGCGGGCGTGAAGTTCGGCTACAAGTTCTAGAAGATGCATATGCAGCAGACGGGCTGCGGCCCGTCTGCTGCATGCCGTTACGAGAGTGAGACGTTGAGAGTCGCCGTGAGCGATCAGGGATGGTCGCCCAGGGCAACCTCATGATAGAACGGGGGCTACGGGTGCCCGCCTTTTTTTCCGGAAACCATGGCCGCTACGACTCTCGACACGCCAACGACACGCATCGCAACCGAGGTACCGCGCATCCGCGAGCTGCTGCAGCGTAGCCAGTATGAGCCTGCGCTGACCGACGCACTCGCGCTACGCGCCGAGTTTCCCGAGAATCGCGACATCCTGTACATGATCGCGGTGGCGCAGCGTTATCTGGAGCGCATCCCGGATGCTCTGGCGACCCTCGCCGAACTCGAAACACATCACCCGGACTATCCGCGCACTTTCCAGGAACGCGGCCATTGCTACGTGGCGCTACGCGACCCAGCGCGTGCCCTGCCGGCATTCCTGCACGCCGTGACCTTGAACCCCTCGTTGCCGGCGAGTTGGCGAGCCTTGGAAGCGCTCTATAAAATGAGCGGACAGACCGCCTACGCCGCGGATGCGGCCGCGCACCTCAAGAACCTCAATGCGTTGCCGCCCGAAATCGTCACGGCCTTCAGCATGTACGCCGACGGCGAAATTCATGATGCGGAAACCGTGGTGCGCCAGTATCTTCTCACTCACGGAGATCACGTCGAGGGCATGCGCCTGCTGGCACAGATCGGCATGCGCCTGGATGTCGTGGACGATGCCGAGTTTCTGCTCGAGAACGTGATCCGCTTGGCGCCAAGCTATCACGCCGCGCGCTACGACTACGCGATGGCGCTGCTGCAGCGACACAAACACGTCGAAGCGCGACGCCAGCTCGACATCTTGCTGAAAACCGAGCCCCACAATCGCGCTTACCGCACCACCCTGGCGACCGTCGCCGCCGGCCTCGGCGACTATGCTCTGGCCATTCCTCTGTATCGGCAAATCCTGGTGGAGACCCCGCGAGATCCGGATCTCCATCTATCCATCGCGCACGCCCTGAAGACCCTGGGGCAGACCGCGGAGGCAATCGAATCCTATCGGGCGGCCATCGAGATCAATCCGCGCTTCGGCGAGGCGTATTGGAGCCTTGCCAATTTGAAGACCTACCGTTTCACGGACCTTGAAATCGAACGCATGCGGCGCGAGGAAGCGGCGCCCAAGATCCCGCTCAAAGATCGGTACCATCTGTGTTTCGCGCTGGGCAAGGCATTGGAGGACCGGGCTGAGTATGCCGAGTCGTTCGTCTATTACGAACGCGGCAACGCCCTCAAGAAACCCGAATGCCGCTATAAGCCCGAAATCACGGACCGCAATACCCGGCTGCAGAAGGCCATATGCACGCGCGAGTTTTTCCAGGCCCGAGTTGGCTTTGGGGCGCGGGTTGGCGATACCCGCGCGACACCCGACGGGGTACCTATATTCATCGTCGGTTTGCCGCGTTCGGGATCGACTCTCCTCGAACAGATCCTCGCCTCCCATTCGCAGGTGGAAGGCACCATGGAACTCGCCGACATACCGCGCATGGTGCAGGAGTTGCAAGGCCGCGAGAGCACGGTCGCCGCGCCACTGTATCCGGAGGTGCTGACCAAGCTCAACCCCGCGGACTACCAACGGCTGGGCGAAAAGTACCTCGCCGATACCCGCGTCTACCGCACCGGCAAGCCCTTCTTCATCGACAAGATGCCGAACAACCTGCGGCATCTCGGACTCATCCATCTGATCCTACCGCAGGCGAAGATCATCGATGCTCGACGCGAACCCATCGCCTGCTGTTTCAGCAACTTCAAACAGTTGTTCGCCTCCGGACAACAATTTACCTACAGCTTCGAGGACATTGCCCGGTACTATCAAAAATACGTGGAGTTGATGACGCATTGGGACGAGGTCCTTCCCGGACGCGTGCTGCGCGTGCAGCATGAAGAGGTGGTCGAGGATCTGGAGAGGAACGTGCGCCGCATGCTCGACTTCTGCGGTCTCGAGTTCGAGCCTGCCTGCGTCGAATTTCACAAGACCCGTCGCACCATCCACACCGCGAGTTCGGAACAGGTACGACGCCCCATCAATCGCGGCGGATTGGACCAGTGGCGCCACTACGAGCCTTGGCTCGGACCGCTTCGGGAGGCCTTGGGACTATCCGCATGACGCCTAGGCTAAATGACGTTGTCCGAACGCTAAATGACTTTTTCCGGAAAAGATTGGTTTGTACGAGCATCTATTAAAACTAAGGGATATGACATGAATTCAAAACTAACTTATGCCATAGCGGTCATCCTGGGCACCTCGACCGCGGGTACCGCCTTGTCGGCGACGGCCGCCGACCCCGATAACGGTAGTGACTCCATACAGGAAATCACCGTCACGGCACAGCGCCGCACCGAAAGCATGCAAGACGTGCCGATTTCGATGCAAGCCTTCACCTCGCAGGCGCTTGAGCAGCTCAATATTCTGACCTTCGACGACTACATCAAGTATCTGCCCAACGTCACCACGGCCAACAACGGGCCGGGGCAGAACGAGGTGTTCATGCGCGGCTTGAGTGCCGGCTCGCAGGCGAGCCAGGGAAGCGCCTCGACTGGCCTATTCCCCAACGTCGCCATCTATCTGGATAACCAATCGGTGCAGATGCCGAACCGCAACCTCGACATTTATGCCGTCGACTTGAGTCGCATCGAGGTTCTCGAGGGTCCGCAGGGCACGCTGTTCGGCTCCGGCGCCGAGTCGGGCGTCATTCGCTACATCACCAATCAACCCAAGATCGACGTCACGGAAGGCAGCGTCAAGGCAGGCTACGGCACGACCGCTCATGGGGATCCCAACGCAGACGCCACGGCCATCATCAACCTGCCCTTGGTCGCCGAGCATGTCGCGCTGCGCGCCGTCATCTACGACGATCAGCGCGGCGGGTATATCAACAACGTGCCCGGAACGTTCACGCGTGCGAACACCGATATCGGCATACCTTATGGCGGTTATCCCGCCGTCGATGGCGCGTGTCCCAATGGCAAGCCGCCGGGGAGTGCCGGCTATTGCGTACCACCCGGCAGTCCGTCGATCAACAATGCCAACCTCGTCGGCAATGGCATCAACCCCGTGACCTACCAGGGGCTACGCACGGAACTCTTGTACAAGATCAACGACGATTGGGACGTGCTGCTGACACAGCTCTACCAGACTACCCATTCCGAGGGTGTTTTCTATCAACAGCCGAATTCCTCCGACGGCGTGCCGCTCGCGCCGCTCGAGGTCACCCTCTTCAATCCGGCCTATGACAAGGATAAGGCGGAGCAAACATCGTTGACGGTGGACGGCAAAGTGGGTTGGCTCAAGGCCGTTTATACGGGCGGCTACCTGGTGCGCAGCGTCGAACAGCAGGGCGATTACACCAACTACTCGCGCGGCGTGTACGCCGACTACTACCAGTGCTACGGCAAGTATGACGCGACGCCCAAGTGCTTTTCGCCGAGCGCCTCCTGGCATTCCGACGAACAGAACCATCACATGCAGCACGAATTCCGCCTGAGCACGCCGGACGAGTGGCGCGTCCGCGGCATCGTCGGCGCGTTCTATGAGGACAACAAGCTCTACGACCAGACCCAGTGGCAGTACAAGACCGTGCCCGAGTGTACCGCGGACCTCACCATCGGCTGTTTCGCCAATGTCGGAACTTTCCCGAATACGACGGTGGTCAATCCCGGCGAACAACCGCAGTCGACCTCGTTCTACCAGGACTCGGTTCGTGACACCAAACAGACGGCATTCTTCGCCTCCACCGATATCGACCTGATACCGAAGACTCTGATACTCACCTTGGGAACCCGTCACTACCTGTTCGAGAATTCGTATGCAGGCAGCGTCATTTCGAGTTTCGGCTGCTACGAGGCGGGCACGCCGGCCGGCGGCTGTCACTCAACGGTATATTCTTACAATCTCGATTCTCAGAACCTTCGAGACTCGGAAAGCGGCTTCAAGAGCCGCGCGAATCTCTCCTGGCACGTCACTCCGGATGTGATGCTGTACTACACCTGGTCGCAAGGATTCAGGCCCGGCGGCTTCAATCAGAATGGCACCACGAAGCATATCCTCGGACCCGACGGCAATGATCAGTACTTGATCCCAAAGTCGTACGATCCCGACCAACTCACGAACAACGAGATCGGCTGGAAAACCGAATTCTGGGATCATCGAATCCAGTGGAACGGCGCCGTGTACCGCGAGAACTGGAACAATGTTCAGATCTCGTTCTTCGATCCCGGCTTGGTCGGCAACTTGTTCTACAACACCAACGGCCAAGACTTCATCGTCAAGGGAATCGAGACCTCGGTGGTGGCCCGTGTGATGGATGGGCTCACGCTACAGGGTGCGGGTTCGTGGAATCAGAGCCGCCAGACCAATTCACCGGCGCTCATCGACAACAACCCGGCATCTGTGAACTTTGGCAAAGCCATTACGCAAAACTGCAATTCCACCCCCTGCGTCCCTGTCACCGATCCATTCGGACCTGTGGGTTCGCCAACCGCCAACTCGCCTCCCCTGCAATTCAGCCTGCGCGCGCGCTACGAGTGGTCGGTGGGCGATTACCACTCGTTCGTGCAGGCCGGCGCATCCCACACCGGACACTCGTTCACGCAGGCGGGCTCCAACCCGACATTCGCCGGGGCAGGATCGATCTCGACCTCGCGGCTGCGATTCGAGGATCCAGCTTATACCACCCTCACCGCGCAGGCCGGCATCGCCAAGGATGCGTGGAATATCATGGTGAGCGGCGAAAACTTGGGCAACTCGAACGCGGCCACGTTCACGAGCACCGATCAATTCATCGTGGAACAAACCCCGCTGCGTCCGCGCACCCTCGGAGTGTCCTTCGGGTACAAGTTCTGAGGTGCCCATGACGACCGGCGACGTACTGGGCGGAGCACAGAACGACGCACGGGGTGGCGCACCGGGCCCTTCGCTGGTCGGCGCGCTTTGCGACTCATTGGGCAGCGCAATGCGCGGCTCGCTGGGCCGCGCGCTCTGCGGTGCGCGGCGCGGCGCGGCGCTTTGCTGGATCGCGGGCTTGCTGACGGCCGGTGGCCGGGCAGCGGCGGACACGCCGCCGCCCTACCACGCCATCGCGCCGACTCTCGCGGACAAAACCATTGTGCTGACCGGTCGCGATCTGACAGTCGATGAGGTCGTGCAGGTGGCGCGGTACGGGGCCAAGGTGGCGCTCTCGCCCGAGGCGCGGCAGCGTTCCGCGGATGCGTACGGGCTGCTGCTGGAGGCGGCGGCCGAGGGAATTCCGGTCTACTGGTTCAATCGCGCCGCCGGCTCCGGGCGGGAGCGCTCCATCTTCACGGGTGACCCGCTGTCGCCCGACAACAAGGCCATGCTGGAGGCGCGGCAGCTCGCCATCTTTCGGCGTGGCGCGCTGGTCGGCCTCGGACCTGAGATCGAGGATGAGGAAATCGTGCGTGCCATGCTGGTGGTACGTGCCAACACCATGAGTTTCGAGGCGGCCAGTCCCGAGCTCACGCAGCGCCTCATCGACCTGCTGAACGATCGAATCACACCGGTGGTGCAGTCGCGCGGCACGGTGGGCGAAGGCGATCTAGGCCCGTTAGACAATGTCGGCGCCACCATGGTCGGCGCGGGCACCGCCTACTACCAGGGTATGCGTATGCCGGCGGCGGAGGCCTTGAAACGGGCGGGACTCGAGCCACTGGCGCCGTTCGCCGCCGACGATAGCGAGCTTACGAGCAGTAACTCCTACGCCACGGCGCAGGCCGCGCTCCTGCTGCACGACGCTCGCGAAGCGCTGTCGTGGGCCGACATCTGCTATGCCATCGACTTGAACGGCATGAATAGCAGCGTCTCGCCCCTGGCCCAGGTGGTGCAGGTGAATCGGCCGTTCAAGTGGCTGAACTGGGACGCGGCCCGAGTGCTCGCGATGCTGCGCGGCAGCTATTTGTTCGAACTCGACGACAAACGCATCATTCAAGATCCGGAAAGCCTGCGCGCGTCGTCCATTCGCCAGGGCTCGGCGTGGGCCGCGTGGGCGCAGTTGCGCGACACGGTACTCGTTCAAATGAATTCATCGGATCACAATCCCGCGGTTCGAGTGGGTGCCTCGCCCACCGATTCCTGGGAACTGGCGACACCCCAGCTCGCTCAGTTCTACGTCAAGGGCGGTCCACGCAGCCACGGTCAGCACGGCTTCATTTTATCGAATGCAAATTGGGATCCGTACCCCATGGCGACCGACATCGAAGCGTTCACCATCGCGCTTGCCAACATGGATGTGGCGGTGGCGCAGCGCATGCTGCGCTTCACCAGCACTTTTTTCACCGTCATTTCGCCGGCCGACGCCTCGCCCGGTGAACCCGGGCGCTTCAGCCTCACTCAGGGCAGCGAGGTGATCTCGGGCGCTCTGATGCAGGAAATCCAGGGGCTCATCAATCCGGTGCCGCCCGAGGGCAATGCCCTCATCAAGAACGTCGAGGACTTGCAGACTCAGACCCGGCTCAAGGTGACGCGCGCGCGACAAGCGGTTGCCGATACGGTCGAGCTGTTGGCCGAAGACTTGTTGACCGGCACCAACTGGCTCGATATCCGCAAGACGCAAGCGCCTGCCCGCGGTTTCGGCGTGGTGCCCACGGCGGTATGGAGCGCATTTCGCAAGGTCGTTCCGCTCGAGGAGCCAAGAAATGCGCCAAGGGAAGACCATGGCACGCGCGACCAGCCCATCCATGATGTCGCGGCGAATTTCATGCGCGAGCATCCGGCGGCGAGCTTCTTTGGCGGCAACGATCGCGAGCCATGATCGCCAATGCCCGAATGTATTCGGTCAGTCCGCAGGTCGGGTCCGTCTGGCGCTCGTTGATTTGCGCCATCGTCGATGCCTCGGGATTGCCTATCGAATGGCTCGAGCATCCGGCACCGGCGCCCCTCGATGAGCTCTGGTGCAGGCCTGACCTGGGCGCCGTGTTCATGTGCGGCCTGCCGTTTTCGCGCTCCAACCCGCAGCCACTGCTGGTGGCGGCACCCGTCCCCTCGCCCCCTGCCTTCGGCGCGGAAGCTCGCTACTGGAGCGAATTCGTGGTGCGCCGTGACAGCGCGTTTCAGTCGGTCGCCGACACCTTCGGACGGCGGCTCGCGCTCACCGTGCCCGATTCCCAATCCGGCTGCCTCGCCGCGCTGAGTCACTTCGAGTCGCTGTATGTTCCGAGCAAGAGAAGTGCCCCGCTGTTCGCCGAAATCATCGCACCCACCATCACGCCGCTGGGCGCGCTCAACGCCGTCATCGGCGGCGACGCCGATATCGCGCCGATAGATTCCTATGCATTCAGCCTGCTGGGCGTTCACCGCCCCGACCTCACGGCGGCGGTGCGTGTGGTCGGGCGGACGATACCGACGCCCATCCCGCCGCTGGTGTCCTCAGGGATCGGGGTTGACGCCCTGTCTGCCGCATTCGCCGTGGCACACGAAGACCCGGCCCTGAAACCGCTCATGGAGCGGCTGTTGCTCGAGCGCTTCATTCGGCCCGACCCGTCAGCCTATGACGTACTCCGGGAGCGCTGCAGCGCGGCGCAGCAATTTTGGCGTACGCGCCGCCTGGCGGCGGCGACACACCCCGCATTTGCCGGGTGAACCCAAGCCGGGCGATCGTCTAGAATACGGTATGGCATCGTTCCAGCAGACATTCCGCCGCTTCGATGGACCCACCTGGGTGGTGGCGCTGGTGTTGTACACGATGTGGTTTCTCCTGGTCTGGTACAACGCCGTCCTCCCTTGGTGGGTCATCATGCCGGTGGGCGCTTACCTACTGGCCTGGCATTTCTCGCTGCAACACGAGGCCATCCATGCCTTCCGCGGAGTGCCGGGCTGGCTGCGCTTCGCCGTGGTGTTCCCGCCCTTGGGGCTGTGGTTCCCGTTCCCGCTCTACCGGAAAAGTCACACGACGCATCACCGTGACATCCATCTCACCGTGCCCGGTGTCGACACGGAGTCGTACTACATAAAACAGGCCGATTGGCAGCGCGCGGGTGTCATGAAACGCGCCTTACTGACGTTCAATCAGACCATGGCCGGTCGGCTCCTCATCGGACCGGCGCTGCGCCTATGTCTTCTGGTGAACCGGGAAACTCGCCGGGTGCGGGCGCGCGACTTCTCGCATCTTCCGCATTGGGCCGTGCACGCGCTCGCGGTGGCGTTGCTGTTCTGGTTCATCTCCGGCGTGTGTGGATTTCCGTGGTGGCAGTACTGTCTGCTGGTGGCCTACCCCGGATTGAGCTTGAGTCTGTTACGCGCCTTCACGGAACACCGCGCCGCGGAAGACTCGCAGGAACGCACCGCATCGGTGGAATCGAATACCCTGTTCGGCTTGCTGTACTTGTATAACAACCTGCACGTCGCTCATCATTTGAAGCCCACCATGGCGTGGTACGACATACCCGCCTACTACCGGGCCAATCGGGCGGATTTGCTAGACGGCAATGCACACTTCGTCTATCGGGGTTATGGCCAGCTCGCGCGGCAGTACCTGTTCGTTCCCGTGTTCAGTCCCGTTCATCCGCTGCTGTGATCAATTCCCGCCGTGACTCGAAGGCTTCATCATGACCGTATCCATCTCCCGTCTAACTCCCACCATCGGTGCACTGGTTGAAGGCCTGCGCCTCGGCGACTCCTTGAGCGATGCCGCCGTTGAGGACATCAACCGTGCGCTCGTGGATCATCAAGTGCTGTTCTTTCGCGAGCAGTCGCTGACACCCGCGCAGCACCGCGATTTTGCGGCGCGCTTCGGCGAACTGCACACTCATCCCATTTATCCGGGTCACAGTGAAATACCGGAAGTGATGGTGCTCGACACCGACCTTACCGACCTGCAAGACAACGCGATCTGGCACACCGATGTGACGTTCACCACGACGCCGCCCATGGGCAGCATCTTGATCGCACGCGTGTTGCCGGAAACCGGCGGGGACACGCTGTGGTCGAGCAGCATCGCAGCCTATGACGCGCTCTCGCCGCCGATGCAGCGCTTCCTCGAGGGACTGACCGCGATGCACAACATTGCCCAGTCCTTTCCGGCGGAACGCTTCGGCATGACGGCCGACGCTCAGGCTCGCCTCGAAAACGCCAAGCGCAAGAATCCGCCGGTGTCGCATCCCGTGATCCGCACGCATCCCGTGTCCGGCAAGAAGGCGTTGTTCGTCCAGGATGGCTTCACCACCCATATTAACGAACTCACCACGGCGGAGAGCCGTGCGCTGCTGACCTTCCTGTACGCTCATTCGACGAAGCCCGAATTCACGGTGCGTTGGAAATGGCGCGTGGGCGACGTCGCTTTCTGGGACAACCGGGTCACTCAGCATTACGCCACCGACGATTACCGTCCGGCGCGGCGCGTGATGAACCGCGCGACCATCATCGGTGATCGACCGGTTTGAACCGCCGCGGCGCAATGCGTTGCGCAATCCCTGCCACGCCTACGTCCGCGGTGGACGGTCCTCGTCTCTGCCTCGTGACCGTGCCCATGAGTCAGACAGACTGAGCGGTACTGTTACTTGCTAGCCTCGGTCAGGCGTTCCTCGAGATGCGTGCAATACCAATCGACGAACTGCGTCACGCCGCCCTCCTGAATGGATGAGTACGGAGCCGGCTCGTACGCCGGCGAATTCACGCCGATCTGATTTTCCTGACAGACGCGGCGATCTTCGTCGTTGGTCGCCATCCAGACCTCGGTGAGCCGCTTGATATCGTAATCGACGCCCTCGACGGCATCCTTGTGCACCAGCCATTTGGTGGTGAGCTGGGTGGTGGTGGGCGACAGCGGCAGCATGTGGAAGGTGATCGCATGGTCGGCCAACACATGATTCCACGTGGTCGGAAAATGGAACAGCAGCAAGGTCCCCGTGTCGGGTTCGGTCACCGCGTCCGCCAGGGGTCGGCGCACGCCCGCCTTGCCGTCCATGGTGTAAGACGTCGTGCCTTCCAGCAATGGATAACGTGCCGTGCGGTATTGGCCATCCGCGGAGATCTTGAATTGACTGGGTAAGCCGATGGATTCCCAATGGGCCCAGCGACGCTTGATGTCGGGATTGCTGAACCCCCCGTCCACGCCGGTGATGGTGGGATCTTCCGGGAAGGTACGAATCAATTCCGGGTGGTTCGCGGCGCAGTGATAGCACTCACGGTTGTTTTCCCAGACCAGCTTCCAATTGGCATTCTCGACGATGGTGGATTCGAAGGCCACCTTGGTCTCGTGCAATGTGTGCGGCAGGAAGTAGGGTGCCAAATGTTGCCGCACCGGTTCGAAATCGGGCGCGACCTTGGCGACGCAAACCCAGATGTAGCCGCCGACGCTGGCGCAATGCACGGGCTTCAAGCCGTATTGCGACTTATCGAACGTGGCGCCCATGTCGCGGGCCGCGAGCAATCGCCCGTCGAGGCTATACGTCCACTGATGATAAGGGCACACCAAGCGCGCGGCCGTGCCGCGTTCTTCAGGGCAGATCCGCGAACCGCGGTGCCGGCACGAATTGTGATAAGCACGCAGCCCGCCCTCGCGATCCCGCACCACGATCACGGGATACTCGCCGATTTGTACCGTGAAGTAATTGCCGGGATTGAGCACTTCGCAGTCGTGACCCACGAACAGCCAGTCTCGGTACCAGATCATTTCCAGATCGATCTGATAGTCGTCGGGACTGGTATAAAAATCGCGCTCCAATGCGGTGGCCGGTTTGCGGTTTCGAAGGCGGCTCAGCATCTCGTCGCGAGCGGTCATCACAGGGCGAGCATTCATGGCGGTTTCCTGATTTTCACCTGGAATTGAGACATTCAAAATAGCAACAATGGCCCCGCGGCCATTGCCACGAAGCGACGTTTTCGACACTATAAACGACAGTCATGGCGGCCAGACGACAGATTGAATGCTTCGGAGTCTTCTCGAGAATTTCGCGTGAGCCGCGTTGAAATACTCGAGAAAGCTCCTAGGGGCGCGCGCCGCGATGGCGGCGCTGCTGTGCGCCTCATGCTTGAGTGAGCGCTGCCCCGCACACGTCAATCCGTGGCCCGACGCCCAATCCACGCAGGCCGCGCGGTCATCGGTCAAACGAGTCGGTGCACTCGAGCTTCACGCCTGCGGTACCGCAGGCGCCTTTTGCGGACGCCTCGACCGGCCGCTCGATTCAGCGGGGGCGCTGCCCGACCGCCTATCCATCTATTTTGAATTCTACCCGCATTCGGGCGCGGGCGCCGCGCACGGCACCCTGGTCGCGACCGAGGGCGGCCCGGGCTACCCGGCCACCGAATCACGGGCGGATTACCTGGCCTTGTTCAAGCCGCTCATGGCCGATCACGACGTACTCATCATGGACAATCGCGGCACGGGCCGATCAGGGGCTATCGATTGCCGAGCATTGCAAACAGGCGACCAATGGACCATCGAGACGGTGGCCGAATGCGGCCGGTCGTTGGGCGAGCGCGCGGCGCTCTATGGCACCGCCGATGCCGCCGACGATCTCGCCGCGTTACTGGCGGCCCTCGACGTGCGCACGATAGATCTCTACGGGGACTCGTACGGTACCTACTTCGAGCAGGTATTCGCCATCCGGCACCCTGAGGCGCTACGTTCCATCGTGTTGGACGGCGCCTATCCGCTGAGCGGCCCGGACTATGCCTGGTACCCGAGTTATGCGCCGGCCATGCGCGACAAGTTGAACCTCACCTGCGCACGCTCACCCGCCTGCGCGGCGCTGCCGGGAAGCTCGGTCGAACACATAGAGCCGGCCGTGGCGCGGCTGCGCGCACACCCGTTCGCGGCGCGAGCCCACGACATCGACGGCAGAGAGCGGGCCATCGAAGCCGATGCGTCGCAGCTCGCCATCGTCATGTACGGCGGCGCGCCGGCGCTCACGACGGTACGCGAGGTCGACGCCGCCGCGCGCGCATTCGTGCAAGGCGATAGCGCGCCGCTGCTGCGGCTGATGGCTGAAACGGCGACGGCGGTGGACTCACGCGATCCCACCGGCGATGCGACGCACTGGAGCGCGGGGTTGGCGGCCGCCGTCATGTGCCAGGATCCGCCGCAAATATTCGACATGCGTCTGGCGCCGACGGAGCGCCTCATCGACCGCGATCGCGCGCTGGCCGAACGGCGTCTGCACTTCCCGGATACCTATGCGCCATTCACCATCGATGAGTATCGCGGCATGCCGCTCGACTACAGCTTTCTCGATCAATGCGTGGCGTGGCCGGTGTCGCCGCCCAGCCATCCGGCCTCACAGCTGGGCTTGCACGCGGCCTATCCCGATGTCCCGGCACTCGTGATTTCCGGTGAACTCGACGACATCACCCCACCGGCGAACGGCGCAGCGGTCGCCGCCGCCTTCAAGCGGGGCGTGCAAGTGCGCATCGCCAACAGCTTCCACGTGAATGCCCTGCCCCGCGCGCGCAGCGGTTGCGCGGCGCGGATCGTCCGGCATTTCATGGCAACCACCCGACTCGGCGACATCGCCTGCGGCGCACGCGTACCCGCGGTGCGCTTGGTGCCGCGCTTCGCGATGCAGTCCGGCGAGCTCGATGCGGCCAGCGGTTTGCCGGGCAACCAAGCGAGCGCCGCCCAATTGAAAATCGTCACGGCGGCGGTGCTGACCGCCGGCGACGTCCTCGCGCGCGTACCGGACAACTCCTCGGGACAGGGCGCCGGCCTGCGCGGCGGCACGTTCGAACTACGGCGCGACAGCGACCGTATCCACGCAACCCTGAATGGACTGCGCTGGGTGAACGACGTGACGATCGACGGCACCATCGATCGGCCCACCGACCGCGTCGGCCGCGTCCGCGCCAATCTCGTGGTCTCCCCCACCATCGGCTCTAAAGGTAGGCTCACCATGACTTGGGTCGAAGGCACCGAGCACGCCATGGTCGACATTCACGGCACTCTTGGTAACTCCAGGGTGGCAACTCGCGGTCCCGCACCGTAGCGGCCAGCAGCGGACTATCAATATCATGCTCCTCTTGGGTTAAGATGGCCGGATGGATTTTAATACCTCACACACCTACATACTGACGGCGAGCTGCACGAGCCGCATGGGCACGACCGCCGCCGTCACCGGTTTTCTGGCCGCGCATCGTTTATACATCATGGAGATGCAACAATTCGATGACGTGCTGACCAAGCGCTTCTTCGTCCGGGTGACATTTTGCGCCGTCGCCGGCGAAAGCCTGGACCTTGAGCAACTGCGTACCGACTTCGTCGCCATCGCGACCGTGGAACAGATGCAATGGGCGATCCATGACGGGATGCACCGGGCGCGTGTGCTGATCCTGGTGTCGAAGCTGGATCATTGCCTCGAGGATCTGCTGTATCGCCACCGCACCGGCGAGTTGAAGATGGACATCAGCGGCATCGTCTCGAATCACCCGGACATGAAGCCGATCGCCGACCGCACCGGCATTCCCTACTTCTTGATGCCGGTGACCGCGGCCACCAAGCAATCGCAGGAGGCACGCCTGCTGGAACTCATCGACTCCACCCATACGCAATGGGTGGTCCTCGCGCGCTACATGCAAATTCTGTCCGACGAGACGGCGACGCGCCTGCACGGTCGAGTCGTCAATATTCATCATTCGTTCCTGCCGGGGTTCAAGGGCGCTAAGCCTTACCACCAGGCCCACGCGCGCGGCGTCAAGTTGATCGGTGCCACGGCGCACTACGTGACCGGAGATCTGGACGAGGGTCCGATCATCGAACAGATCGTCGAGCGCGTCGATCACAGCCACACGCCGGAAATGCTGACGGCCGCAGGCCGCGATTCGGAGCGACGCGCCCTGTCAACCGCCGTACGTCTGCTGCTGGAACACCGGGTGTTCCTGGATGGTCACAAGACGGTGGTATTCAAGTAGCCGGGGTCGCCGCGCCGATCTTACGCTCGGCGCTCGGCGGATGGCCGAACTGGCTGCGATAACACTTCGAAAAGTGCGGCGGTGACTGGAAGCCGCAGGCCGCCGTGATATCCATGATGGGCATGGCGGTCTGCAGCAACAATTCGCGCGCTCGTTTCAGGCGCATCTCCAAATAGTATCGCTTGGGCACGCAGTTGAGGTCCCGTTTGAAAAGCCGCTCGATCTGCCGCCGCGACAACCCGGTCGCCCTGGCGATGCTTTCCAAAGACAGCGGCTTTTCGATGTTCTCCTCCATCAACTGGGCTACCCGGATCAACCCCCGGTGCGAAACGCCGATCTGCGCGCGCAGCGGAATGTACTGACGGTCGGTGTCCTTGCGCACGCGATCGACCACGAACTGTTCGGAGACGAGCTGGGAGATGCGGGGCCCTAGACGGGTCTGGATGAGATTCAGCATCAGATCGAGAGGCGCCGTTCCGCCGGAACAGGTAAACCGGTCGCGGTCGATGGTGAACAATTGATCGCTGATGCGCACCCGGGGAAACTCCTCGCGCAGTGCCGAGAGGTTTTCCCAATGAATGGTGGCCCGAAAGTTATCGAGCAGACCGGCGCGCGCCAGTGCGTAGCCGCCCGTGCACAGCGCTCCCATGGGTATCCGGCGCTCCGCCAGTCGTCGCAGCGCCGCCAACAACGCGGGCGAAACCGCCTCGCGCACGTTGATCCCGCCGCAAACGAACAGAATGTCCACCTCGCCCAGCTTGTCGAGGGCACCCGTGGGCGAGAGACGCAGGCCGCTACTGGCGTCGGTGCAGCTGCCGTCCATGCTGATGATGGACCACTCGTAAATCTCCCGACCCACCAATCGATTGGCCATGCGCAGCGGTTCCAAGGCGTTCGCCACCGCGATCAACGAGTAATTCGCCAGGGTGAGAAAGGCATACTTGCATTTGCGCGGCACGGGCGAATCCAAGGCAAGCCTCCGGAGGTGGAAAGCAACAGATCGGGCGGCTTATTATGGCATCTATCGTCATAACTGTATCCATTTCCGACATGCATGCGTCGCATTTCGAACAGACTCAAGAATGCCCTGAGCACTCTCGTCAGGCACCCGCCACCGCGCCTGGCGCATTTCCATCATGGACTGTCGCAATTAGCGCATTGTTTCCTATCCCGCTAGATACACTGCAATGCGCTTTTGCGTTGGGAGACCGTAAGTAGATGAAAACTCATGCCCGCGTCGTTGTCATTGGCGGCGGAGTGGTCGGCGTCAGCACGCTGTATCACCTTGCGTTGAAGGGTTGGTCGGACGTCGTTCTATTGGAACGCGCCGAGCTGACCGCAGGATCGACGTGGCACGCGGCGGGTCTTCTGCCGCTGTTCAACATGAGCTACACGGTGGGTCAGCTCCACAAATATTCCGTGGACCTGTACAAGCGCCTGCCCGCCGAAACCGGCCAGGACGTGAGCTTCCACGTGACCGGCAACCTGCGCCTCGCCACCAACCGCGACCGCATGGACGAGTACCAGAAATACTGCGGCACGGCCAACACCATCGGCGTGCCTTTCCAGGTGATCGGCCCGAATGAGGTGCGCGAACTGTGGCCGCTGGCCGAGATCGGGGACGGTCGCGAAACCACGAAGATCGTCGGTGCGCTGTATCACCCCGACGACGGTCACATCGCCCCGGCCGACCTGACCATGGCCTTGCGCAAGGGAGCACGCAGCCGCGGCGCCGAGATCTACGAACAAACCGAGGTGACCGCGGTCAAGCGCACTGCCTCGGGCGAATGGCACCTGACCACCACCAAGGGCGACATCGTCGCCGAGCACGTGGTCTGCGCCACCGGCAACTACGCGCGCCAGACGGGCAAGCTGTTCGGCATCAACGTGCCGTCGATTCCCGTCGAACATCAATACATCGTGTACGACGAATCGCCCGAGCTCAAGGCCTACCGGCAAAACGGCGGCCGCGAACTGGCGGTGCTGCGCGAATCGGATGAGTCCTACTACCTGCGCGAAGAGCGCATGGGTTGGATCCTTGGGCCCTACGAAGCCGGCGCTCCGGCGCGCTTCGCCGACGGCGTACCCGACTGGTTCGGCAAGAGCCTGTTCGAAGGAGATCTGGAGCGCTTGCTGCCGCACGTCGAGGCCGCGCAGCGGCGCGTGCCCTCGCTCGCCAATTGCGGTATCAAGGACATCGTCAACGGCCCGATCGCGTATACCCCGGACGGCAGCCCGCTGGTGGGTCCCGCCTGGGGCGCGAAGAACCTCTGGCTCAACGAGGGCCATAGTTTCGGAATCACCGCCGCCGGTGGTTCGGGCTGGCAGCTCGCCGAGTGGATCGTCGAGGGTGAACCGGGCATCGACATGATGGCCACGGACCCGCGCCGCTATGGGCCATACACCAGCAAGCGCTACGTGGTGCAGAAAAACGAGGAAACGTACCGCAATGTCTTCGTGATCCATTATCCGGACGAGGAGCGCGCCGACGCGCGGCCGGCGAAGACCAGTCCGATCTACGACAAATTGGCGCGCATGGGCGCCGTGTTCGGTCAACGCTATGGCTGGGAACGGGCCAATTGGTTCGCGCCGCCCGGCGTCGAGGCGAAGGATCGATGGAGCTTCCGCCGCTCGAATTATTTCCAACATGTCGGCAACGAGGCGCGGCACCTGCGCCAGCACGTCGGTGTGATCGATCTGACGCCGTTCACCAAGCACGAGGTCACCGGCCCCGGTGCCGAAGCCTGGCTCGACAGTCTGGTCGCGAACAAGGTGCCCACCAAGATCGGCCGCATCGCGCTGTGCCACGCCCTCACGCGGCGCGGCGGCATTCGTTCGGAGTTCACGATCACCAAGATCGCGGACAATCATTACTATGCGGTGAGCGCCGGCGCCGCCGAACGCTACGACGCCGATTACCTGCAGAATTCTTTGCCTTCGGGTGCGCCCGGCTCCGCTCTGCCGGCCGGCAGCGTCACCCTGCGCAACATCACCAACAGCCGCGGCGTGTTCGTGGTGGCCGGACCACGGGCGCGCGACGTGTTGGCTAAACTCACCGACGCGCCGCTCGACAACGCGGCATTTCCCTGGCTCACGGGCCAGGTGGTCGAGGTCGGCCTCGCGGTCGACGTGTACCTGCTGCGAGTTAACTTCGTGGGGTCGCTCGGCTGGGAACTGCATTTCCCGATCGAGTACGCGCACCACCTGTTCGATGCGATTTTCGCCGCCGGCAAGGAATTCAACATCGGCATGGCCGGCATGCGCGCCATGGAGTCGCTGCGGCTCGAAAAGTCGTATCGCATGTGGGGCACGGATCTGAGCCCCGACTACACGCCTTACGAGGCCGGGCTCGACCGTTTCGTGCGCCTGAACAAGGGTGATTTCATCGGCAAAGCCGCGCTCGAAACACAGCTGAAAGACGGGGTTCCACACCGCTTCATCACCTTCGAGGTGCATGAGGTGGAGGATGCCGACGCCCTCGGCAACGAACCGTTGTTCGACATCCAGGGCAATCTCGTCGGCCGCGCCACGGCCGGCTACTATGGCCATGCGCTCGGCAAGAGTTTGGGCTTAGGCTACGTGAAGCCGGAATTTGCCGCGATCGGCACCGAACTGTCCATCTTGATCCTGGGCGAACGCAAACGCGCCACGGTGCTCATCGATTCGCCGTACGATCCAGAAAACAAGGAAATACGCGCCTAGTGTCCGAAAGATCACCAGCGAAGACGCCGACCTCATGAGCAGGCAATCATTTTCAGCAATGGCATTGATCCGACGCGGGTTGTCGGGTCATCTGGGATGGCAGCCACAATGGCGCAAGGCTACGCTCAAGGCGAGCTACGATGCCGTGATCGTGGGCGGCGGCGGGCATGGCCTCGGCACGGCCTATTATCTGGCGAAGGAGCATGGGCTCACCAACATCGCCGTGCTCGAAAAGGGCTGGGTCGGGGGCGGCAACACCGGCCGCAACACCACCATCATCCGCTCCAACTATCTTTTCAACGAAAGCGCGGCTCTCTACGATCATTCGGTGAAGCTGTGGGAAAGCCTTTCGCAGGTATTGAACTACAACGTCATGTTCTCGCCACGTGGCGTCATGATGCTCGCGCATACGGTGCACGACATCCAGGTGTTCAAGCGTCATGTGCACGCGAACCGCTGTAACGGCGTCGACAATGAATGGCTGGAACCCGCACAGGCCAAGGAGTTCTGTCCGTTGCTCAACATCGAGGACAACATCCGCTATCCAGTGCTCGGCGCGGCCCTCCAGCGCCGTGGGGGCACCGCCCGCCACGATGCCGTGGCCTGGGGTTACGCGCGCGCCGCGGACTCACTCGGCGTGGACATCATCGAGAACTGCGAAGTGACCGCCATCGAGCGTGATGCCAGCGGCGCGGTCGCGGCGCTGGAAACCTCCCGCGGCCGGATTGGTACCCGCAAAATCGGCGTGTCGGCGGCCGGCAACACCAGCGTCGTGCTGGCACTCGCCGGGGTCAAGCTACCATTGGAGAGCTACCCCCTGCAGGCCTTGGTATCCGAACCCGTCAAGCCCATTTTTCCTTGCGTCGTGATGTCGAACACCATTCACGCCTACGTCAGCCAATCCGACAAGGGCGAACTCGTCATCGGCGCGGGCACCGATGCCTACACGTCGTATACGCAGCGCGGCGCGCTGCACATCAACACTCACACGCTGGACGCGATCTGCGAGTTGTTTCCGAACTTTCGGCGCATGCGCATGCTGCGCAACTGGGGTGGTATCGTCGACGTCACGCCCGATCGCTCACCCATCATCGCCAAAACGCCGGTCAAGGGGTTGTACGTGAACTGTGGCTGGGGCACCGGCGGCTTCAAGGCCACGCCGGGCGCGGCGCATGTGTTCGCCTGGACCATTGCCCACGATGAACCGCATCGCATCAATGCGCCCTTCACCATCGAGCGCTTTCGCGACGGCTTTCTGATCGATGAGGCCGCGGCGGCGGCCGTCGCTCACTGAGGGCCCTCGCATGCTGCTCATCGTCTGTCCCTACTGCGGCAAGCGCCCCGAAATCGAGTTCACCTACGGCGGCCAGGCGCACCTCGTGCGCCCCGCGAAACCCAGCGAACTCGACGATCAGACCTGGACCGATTTTCTGTATATGCGCACCAACACCAAGGGTATTTATGCCGAGCGCTGGCGGCACGCGCGCGGCTGCGGCCGCTTTTTCAACGCCGTGCGTGACACCACCACCGATCACTTCATCGCCACCTACAAGACGGGCGAAGCGCGGCCGATGTTGCGCGCGTCAGCGGCGGTCACGACGCCTAGCGGCGTAGCGTCGCCCGCCGTAGCGCCGTCCACGGGCGCACAGAGCGCCGCCGCGACTCCTGGCTCGACCACGGGAGGTCCACGGTGAGCGCACGTACCGCGAGCGGCGGCCGGATCCAACGCACGCAGCCGCTGCGCTTCAGCTTCGACGGCAAGACCTACGAAGGCTTCGCCGGCGATACGCTGGCATCGGGACTATTGGCAAACGGCGTGCATCTGGTCGGGCGCTCGTTCAAGTATCACCGCCCGCGCGGCATCGTGGCGGCGGGCTCGGAGGAGCCGAACGCGCTGGTCACGGTTCGGCGTGACGCCACACGTATCACGCCGAACCTGCGCGCCACGCAGGTGGAGCTGTACGAGGGTCTCGACGCCATCAGCCAGAACCGTTGGCCGAGCCTGCGCCACGACTTCGGCCGTGTGAACGATCTGTTGGCGCCGTTCTTTCCGGCCGGCTTCTACTACAAGACTTTCATGTGGCCGAAGAAGGCCTGGCATGGCCTCTACGAGCCCGTGATCCGGCGCGCCGCCGGCCTGGGAGAGGCGCCGACGCTACCCGATCCCGACCGCTATGCGCAGCGTTACGCGCATGCCGACGTGCTGGTCGTGGGCGCAGGTCCTTCGGGCATTGCCGCGGCACTGGCGGCCGCCGACCGCGGCGCCCGTGTGATGTTGTGCGACGAGCAGCCGGAGTTCGGCGGCAGCCTCTTGGGTGATCTATCGGCGCAGATCGACGGCGTAGCGGCACTCGCCTGGGTGGAACGGTCGCTCGCGGCTCTGCGTCAGAACCCCAAGGTCACGCTGCTCTCACGCACCACGGCTTTCGGTTATTTTCCGCACAACTTCATCGGCCTGAACGAACGCATCACCGAGCATCTTGCCGCGCCGGCACCCGGCCGGCTGCGCGAACGGCTGTGGCAGGTGCGCGCCCGAGCGGTGGTGATCGCCACCGGCGCCATCGAGCGGCCGCTGGTGTTTCCGGGTAACGATCGGCCGGGAATATTGCTGGCGGGTGCTGCACAAACCTATCTGAATCGTTACGGCGTGCGGGTGGGCAGCCGCGCGGTGATCGTGACGGCCGCGGACGCGGCTTACCAGGCGGCGCTGGATCTGCATGCGGCCGGCGTCGTGATCGCCGCCGTCGCCGATATACGGCCATCGCCGACCGGCGCATTGCCCGACGCGGCGCGCCGTGCCGGCATCGAGATTATCTCCTCCTCGACGGTTCTCGGCACCGACGGCGACCGGCGCGTGCGCCGCATCGCGCTCGGCCTGGTGCGCGACGGCAGCGTGCAGCCCGGGCAACGTTTCGACTGTGATGTGGTATTGATGTCGGGCGGCTTTACGCCGAGCGTGCACCTGTTCTCGCAATCGCGCGGCAAGCTCGCCTGGGACGACGCTCTGCAGGCCTTCGTGCCCGGCCAATCGGCGGAAAACGAGCGTTCGGCCGGCGCCTGCCGCGGGATTTACGGGCTGGCCGAGGCGCTCGCGGATGGCGCGGCGGCCGGTGCCGCCGCGGCGCCGGAGCCGGGCCCCGCCACTCGAGGCTTCGTGGTGACGACGGAAATCCGTGGAAACGACGGCTATCTCGGCGCTCTGCCGGTGACGACATCGCCGAAGCAGCGGGCTTTCGTCGACTGGCAGCACGATGTGACCACCAAGGACCTCGCGCTCGCCACGCGCGAAGGTTTCCAGTCCATCGAGCATGTCAAACGCTACACGACCACCGGTATGGCCACGGATCAGGGCAAGACCTCGAATCTCAACGCCATGGCGATCGTGGCGCAGAAGCTCGATGTTCCCATACCCAAGGTGGGCCTCACCGCGTTCCGTATGCCGTACACCCCGGTGACCTTCGGCAGCTTCGCCGGCATCTCGCGCGGCGATCTGTTCGATCCACTGCGCATCACGCCCACTCACGAATGGGCGGCCGCCCGGGGCGCGGTGTTCGAGAACGTCGGCCTGTGGAAGCGCGCGCGCTACTTTCCACGCGCCGGCGAGGACATGCACGCGGCGGTGGCGCGCGAGTGCCTGGGCGTGCGCAACGCCTGCGGCATCTTCGATGCCTCGACGCTCGGAAAGATCGAAGTGGTCGGCGCCGATGCCGCCGAATTCATGAACCGACTGTACATCAACAACTGGAGTAACTTAGGGCTAGGGCGTTCACGTTACGGCATCCTGTGCCGTGACGATGGCTTCGTCTATGACGACGGCGTCGTGGCCCGTATCGCCGCCGATCGCTTTCACGTGACCACCACCACCGGTGGTGCGCCAAGGGTACTGGCCATGATGGAAGATTATCGGCAAACCGAATGGCCGGATCTCGAGGTATGGCTGACCTCCACCACCGAACAATGGGCGGTGATCGCGGTGCAGGGTCCGCAGGCACGCACCGTGCTCGAGACGCTCGTCTCCGGTATCGACTTGAGCGCCGCGGCCATGCCCCACATGAGCGTGGCTCATGGCAGTATCTGCGGCGTGCCCATGCGGTTGTTTCGTGTCAGCTTCTCCGGTGAACTCGGCTTCGAGGTCAACGTGCCCGCGGACTATGGCGCCGGCGTGTGGGAGGCGATTCATGCGGCGGGACAGCCGCACGGCATGGTGGAATACGGCACGGAGACCATGCACGTGCTGCGTGCCGAGAAGGGTTACATCATCGTGGGTCAGGACACCGACGGCACGGTCACACCGGACGATGCGGGCCTCAGCTGGGCGATCGGCAAGCAAAAAGCCGATTTCGTCGGCAAACGCTCTCTGGAACGGGCGTCGATGAAATCGCCTAATCGTAAACAGATCGTCGGCCTGCGCACCAAGGACCCCAACGTGGTGCTGGAGGAAGGCGCGCAGATCGCGGCCAAGGCCGGGCAAACGCCGCCGATGGAGCTCATCGGACACGTCACGTCCTCCTACGCCAGCAGCGTACTAGGCCATTCCATCGCGTTGGCCGTCGTGGCCGGCGGCCGCGCCCGCTTGGGACAGACGCTGTACGTGCCGATGCCGGGCGGCGAGCTCGAAGTCGAGGTCACGTCGCCGGTTTTCTACGATCCGAGCGGAGCACGCATCAATGGTTGAATCAGCCGCCGTGAAGCTCGCGCCACGCCGCGGACCCGCGGTCAAGAACACCGAATGGCTCACGCTGTTACCACCGGCCAGCCGCTTCGCCTTCCACGGCGATGCCACCGCGCGAGCCGCGCTGCGTGCCGCGTGGGGCGTGCCGTTCTCCGAGGAGCCCTTGCGCGCCCACACGGTCGCGAGCCGAGCATCTCTCTGGCTCGGTCCCGACGAGTACCTGTTGCTCGACTGGGCGCCCGGCGCGAGGGCAACGTCGGAAGCCTCTGCCGGCGCGTCAGAACGCACACCGCAGACCCCCCCCGCGGCCGCAGACGCGATCTTCGGCACCCTCGAGAGCGCGCTGGCCGGCATTCCGCATGGCTTGGTCGACATCAGTCATCGGCAGTTTGCCATCGAACTGACTGGGTCCCATGCCGCGACCATTTTGAGCGGCGCCTGCCCGCTCGACCTGGATCTCGCTGAATTCCCGATCGGCATGTGCACGCGCACGGTATTCGCCAAGGCGGATATCGTTCTCTGGCGCACCGGCGCGACGACTTTCCATGTCGAGGTGTGGCGCTCGTTCGCCAGCTATGTCACCGGCATCCTCGCCGAGATCGCCACGGAGTTCCATCCCAGCTCCAGCGGTGCGTCCGCCGCACGATGAGCCGACCGCGGCCATGAGTGAGGCAGGCTGCTAGCGACATGCTGCTCGACACACCGATCCGTCCCTTGGGCTATGTCGACGCCTCCAGCCTGACGGCACGGGTGCTGGCGACCGAGGACAGCGCGTGGTACGCGGACAATCGTCGGCAGCAGGAATACGAGGTCCATGCCCAGACCCAGTCGATCATCCTGGTGTTCTTTACCGGCTGGCCGGAAGTTCACGTCTCTAAGTATGGTCGCGCCGCTCCCACAGGGCACGCACAATGCTCAGACGTTGGCCGACGGCGTGATCTACAACGATACCGTGGGAGAGCGAGTGTGCCACCGCCGCGGCGACCGGACGCAGTCCATGAGCGTTCCCGATTTCGATGCCCGCCAGATCCTCAATCTGGAGCGCTACGCCTCCGAGGTGGCGCGTCCGAGATTCGCACGCGGCCTGTGCGTGCTGACCGATACGCTGGTCGCGGCGGGTTCATCGCCGTCGACCATCGCGGTGTACGACCTACGCGCCGGCATGCGAGTGCATCAACAGAATATTTCTATGGATGTGCGCAATGCCGTACACGGTCTCGCGGTCTGGCCCTTTTCGTAGCGGCCGGCCTGAACGAGCGACGTTGTGCGTCGTCCAACCGACCGTCAGCCGCCGCTTTGTCGCCGATCTCGCTCCACGCGGCGCTCCTCGACGACCCGCACATTCGGGCGCAGGCCGGTGATCTCCTCGCGACGGCGCAACTGGCAGCGTCGATCGTCGTGATGCTTGTAGAAACAGCGGCAAGTCGCCTTGGCGACACACTGTGCCAGCGGCAGACTCGGCGCCTGGGCGGACAGAAATCGGGCCTTGTGCAGTGCCCGCGCAGCGGCGCAGCACACGGCATTGGTTTCGATCGATACCGCATGCCAACGGCCGACGACGCTAACCCTCTCGTTTTTCTTCACGCCCGGTGGCGGCCGTATCGTTCGGGTCGGCATTGGCATCCTCGTTGCGCAAGGGTCGGGAAGTACGCCCTCCATGGCGTTCGAGCTTAAGCTACCGAATAGGCAGACGGACCGCAACCATCGAAACCGATGCTCACCGTTGTGCGGTTCGCCAATGAGTGGCCGAGTAGTACGGCGCCTCTTCGACCGGCATCAGCCCCTTGCCGAGAATGTGATCGGCGGCCTTTTCAGCCAGCATGATGGTGGGAGCGTTCAGATTGCCGGTGGTGACGGAGGGCATGATGGACGAGTCGACCACACGCAGCCCCGCGAGTCCGTACACGCGGGTTTCCGGATCGACCACCGCCATGGGATCGTCGGCCGCGCCCATCTTGCACGAGCAGGAGGGGTGGTAAGCGCTCTCCACCTTGGCCCGTATGAACTCGTCGATCTGCGCGTCGGTCACGACGTCCGCGCCCGGCTGGATTTCACGGCCACGGTAACGGTCGAACGCCGCTTGCGCGAAAATCTCGCGCGTCAGACGCACGCAGGCGCGCATCTCGGTCCAATCGTCCGGATGACTCATGTAGTTGAAGAGGATCTTCGGCTTATCGACAGGATTGGCCGAGGCGAGTCGTACCCAACCGCGGCTCTTGGTGCGCATGGGACCCACATGCGCCTGGAATCCATGCTCCTGCGCCAGCGTCGAGCCGTCGTAGGCCACCGCCATGGGCAGGAAGTGATATTGGATATCCGGGTAGGGGATCCCGGCGCGGCTACGGATGAAGCCACAGGTCTCGAAATGGTTCGTGGCGCCGAGGCCGTCCCGGCGCAACAACCAGCGCGCCCCGATGAGTGCACGGTTCCACCAATTGATGGATGAGTAGAGAGTGATCGGCTCCTTGCAGGCCACCTGGAAATAGAACTCCAGGTGGTCTTGGAGGTTTTCGCCGACCCCCGCCAGGTCGTGCACCACGTCGATACCCTGGGAGCGCAATTCGGCCGCGGGCCCGACGCCGGACAACTTCAGTAGCTGCGGTGAATTGATGGGTCCGCCGGAGAGTATCAATTCGCGGCCGATGTCCACCCGGTGTGTCGTGCCACCTCGCAAGTACTCGAGCGCGCGAACCCGCTTGCCCTCGAACACGATCCGCGTGGCGAGAGCGTGCGTCAGTACTTTCAGGTTCGGACGGTGCATCGCCGGCTTGAGATAGGCTCTGGCGGCACTGCAGCGGGCACCATTGCCCACGGTCATGTCCATCCGGCCAAAGCCCTCCTGCTGGAATCCATTGACATCCGCCGTCCGCGGATATCCCGCCTCGCTGCCGGCGGCGAGCCACGCGGCATGCAATGGATTGCGCAGAGTCCCGTAGCGGGTGTGCAGTTTGCCGCTGGCGCCGCGATACTCATCGCCGCCCTCTGCGCGCCGCTCGGCGCGGCGGAAATACGGCAGCACATCGCGGTACGACCAGCCCGCCGCACCCTCATCGGCCCAACGTTCGAAGTCCTGCGGGTTGCCGCGAATGTACACCAGCCCGTTGATCGATGAGGAACCCCCGAGCACCTTGCCGCGCGGCGTGTGCATGCTGCGACCGCCCAGGTGCGGCTCAGGTTCGGTGTGATAGAACCAGTTGAATTTCGGCATGTTCATCGGAATCGACAATGCCGACGGCATCTGGATGAAAATCGAGGAGTCCGAGCCGCCATATTCGAGCAGTAGTACCCGCCGGGACCCGTCCGCGGTCAGCCGATCCGCCAGCACACAGCCGGCGGAACCCGCGCCGACGATCACGATATCGAAATTTTCATTACTCATATCAGTACGGGGCCTCGACGTCGCCCATGGCGACGTAGACGCTCTTCAGTTGGGTGTAATGCTCGATGGCCGCACGGCCGTTCTCGCGTCCCAGGCCGGACAATTTCACACCGCCAAACGGCATCTCGATCGGCGTGACGTTATAGTGATTGATCCAGCAGGTGCCGGCCTGAAGCTGGGCGATCACCCGGTGCGCACGCGTCAAATCGTTGGTGAAGACACCGGCGGCGAGACCGAACTCGGTGGCGTTGGCGCGTTCGATGACCTCTTTCTCGTCGTCGAACTCGAGCACCGACATGACGGGCCCGAAGATCTCCTCGCGTACGATGCCCATATCGTCGCGGCAGCCGTCGAAGATCGCCGGTGCCACGAAATAGCCGGCGCCCAGCGTGCCCGTGGTCACGCGATTACCGCCCACCAGCAATCGCGCACCCTCGGCCTTGCCGCGCTCGACATACCTAAGCACCTTGTGCATGTGCTGTTCCGACACCAAGGCACCCACCTGGGTCGCCGGATCCATGGGATCGCCGATCCGCATCGCCGCGACCCGCTGCACCAGGCGCCCCAGAAAATCCGCCTTGACCGACTTGTGTACGAACACGCGCGTCGCATTCGAGCAGACCTGACCCGAGGAATAGAAATTCGCGAGCAACGCGCCCGATACGGCGTTATCGAGCTTTGCATCCTCGAACACGATCAACGGCGACTTGCCGCCGAGTTCCAGCGTGACGTGCTTCAGCGTCTGCGCCGCATCGGCCATCACGGCCTTGCCCGTGCCGACCTCGCCGGTCAGCGATATCTTGCGAATGCCGGGATGGCGGGTGAGCAGCCGGCCGGTCGCCGCGAATCCTTGCACCACCTGGAACACCCCCGGCGGCAGGCCGGCCTCCAGCAATATCTCTTCGAGTTTAACCGCGGAAAAAGGCGTGAGTTCCGCCGGTTTGAAGATCATGGCGTTACCGCACGCGAGCGCCGGAGCCGCCTTCCAGCAGGCGATTTGCAAGGGATAATTCCACGCGCCGATGCCGGCCACCACACCCAGCGGCTCACGACGGGTGTAACCGAACGCCTGCGTGCCCAGATCGATGTGTTCGCCGCTCAAGGACTGCGCCAGCGCGGCGAAGTAGTCGAAACACTCCGCACCGGAGATGATATCCACGACCAGGGTCTCCTGAATCGGCTTGCCGGTATCGCGCGTTTCGAGCTCCGCGAGTTCGCGGTTGCGCTCGCGCAGCAGAGCGGCGGCGCGCCGTAGGATCGTGGCGCGCTGCGCTCCCGTCATGGCGGCCCAGCCCACTTGAGCGCGCTCGGCGGCGCGCACGGCGGTGTTCACCTCATTGGCGCCGGCCACCCGGACGTAACCCAGCACCTCGCCGGTAGCCGGGTTCACCGACGCGAATTGCTCACCCGCCTGCGGTGCAGTCGGGATGCTTGAGTAGGTGTTCAATTTTGGTGCCTTTGCAAGTGACGAGCGGTGTTTGTGGACGCCCGGAGCGACTAGCGTCTAAGATGCAAACCGACGACTAATACGCATAATTTCAATCTATTAGGGAAGCTTGTTTGAGCGCTAACCAGACCTCGTTAAACGACCATTCAAGTTCGCGCCGCAGGGCGCAATCATGCCGTTCGGTTTGCCGTGGGGTCAAGTCGCTGCGCGCCTTGGGCATGGTTCTGCTGGCCGCAAGCCTGCCGCTCGCCGCGTTTGACTCGAGGGCGGCGGACGGCGCCCCCAGCACCGCGGACAGTATCGCGGGCACGGCCGCGAGCGGTGACTCCGAAGCCTGCCGCAACGTGCGTTTCTCCGACGTCGGTTGGACCGACGTCACCGCCACCACGGCTCTGGCGGCCCAGCTACTGCGTACCATTGGTTACTCGCCTACCATTAATGTGCTGTCCGTGCCGGTAACCTTTGCGTCCATGCAGAACAAGGATGTCGATGTATTTCTCGGCAACTGGATGCCGTCCGAGGCAGCCGATCGCGCACCCTACATGGCGAACGGCTCCGTGGTCGTCGTGGGGACGAATCTCGAGGGCGCGAAGTACACGCTCGCGGTGCCGGCCTATACCTACGCCGCAGGGCTGCGTAACTTCAACGATATCAAGCAATTTGGGCCGGCTCTCAACAAGGAGATCTACGGGATTGAGGCGGGCAACGATGGCAATCGCCTAGTGCTCAAGATGCTGAAACAGGAAAGCTTCGGACTCGGCGATTTCAAGCTGGTCGAGTCCAGCGAGCAGGGCATGCTGGCCCAGGTGGAACGCGCCGTCCGCAACAAGCAACCCATCGTGTTCCTCGCCTGGGAACCGCATCCCATGAACATGCGCTTCGATATCAGGTATCTGGAGGGCGGCGATGCCATCTTCGGACCGAACTATGGGGGCGCCACCATCTATACGCTGACCCGCGCGGGCTACAGCGCGCAGTGCCCCAACGTCGGCCGGCTGCTCAGCAATTTGAAATTCTCGTTGCGCGGCGAGAGCGAAATGATGGCGGCGATCCTCGATCGCCACGAGCAGCCCGACATCGCGGCGGCCGAATGGCTGCGCGCCAATCCCACCGTGACCAAGGCCTGGTTGGAAGGTGTCACTACCTTCGATGGCCGTCCGGCAAGCACCGCCCTCGCCCGCTCGGCGCCGCCACCGCGGCCCGGCGGGTTCGAACAATGGGTGGTGAGCCATAAGATTCCCTTGGGCGACGCGATGGCGACCGTCATCGATGCGATCAAGACGCACGGCATGTTCGTATTTGATGGCATCTCGATCGTGATTCGCGGCATGGTCAATGGCGTCACGGCGCTGCTGCGCGCCGTGCCTGCGCCGATTCTGATCGCGGCGGTTGCGGCGCTCGCCTACGCCCTGCGGCGCTCGCTGGGGTTGACGGCGTTCGTGGCCCTGGCGCTGTTGTTCATTCTGAACCAAGGCTACTGGATCGCGACGCTGGAGACCTTGAGTCTGGTGGTGGTCGCCACGCTTGCCTCAGCCGCCATCGGCATCCCCGTCGGCATCGCCGCCGCGCACCGGCCCCGGCTGTTCGCGGCGCTGCGCCCGGTGCTCGATTTGATGCAGACGCTGCCGACCTTCGTGTACCTGATCCCCACGCTGGTACTGTTCGGCTTGGGAGTGGTGCCGGGCCTGATCTCCACGGTGATCTTTGCGCTGCCCGCGCCGATCCGCATGACGCATCTCGGCATCTCGTCGGTGCCGCGCACGCTGCTCGAAGCGGGCGAATCCTTCGGCGCCACGGCCATGCAGCTGCTATGGAAAATCGAATTGCCGAGCGCGGCCGGTACCATTATCGCCGGCGTCACCCAGTGCATCATGTTGAGCCTGTCCATGGTGGTGATCGCGGCGCTGGTCGGCGCCGGTGGCTTGGGCGTGCCCGTGGTGCGTGCCCTGAACTCGGTGCAGGTCGGCATGGGTTTCGAAGCCGGTTTCACCATCGTGCTACTGGCCATCATCTTGGATCGCGTCAGCAGACCCAAAGAGCGGGGAGTATCGCGATGACCGCCGCGGTTGAATTTCAGAATGTCGACATCCTGTTCGCGCGTGCGCCTGGCCGCGACGGCCGCAAGGCCATCGGCAAAGCCCTCGCGGCCCTCGATGCAGGCGGCACGCGCGCGGAAATTCAGGAAAAGTTCGGAGTCATCGTCGGCGTGGCGGATGGCTCGTTGAGCGTGGCACGCGGCGAAATTTCCGTGCTCATGGGTCTGTCCGGCTCGGGAAAATCCACCTTGCTGCGCGCCGCCAACGGACTGAATCCCGTGACCCGCGGCCACGTGCTGATACGGGACGGCGACTCCGCCATCGATGTAGCCACCTGCGACGGCGCCCAGATGCGGCGCGTACGGCGCGAGCGCGTCGCCATGGTGTTTCAACAGTTCGGCCTGCTGCCTTGGCGAACCGTGCGTGAGAACGTCGGATTCGGCCTGGAACTGCGCGGCGACAATGCCGCCAAGCGGCAGAGCATCGTCGACGAGAAACTAGAGCTGGTCGGTCTCTCTCAGTGGGCCGAGCGCTATGTGAGCGAGTTGTCCGGCGGCATGCAACAACGCGTCGGCCTGGCCCGCGCATTCGCCACCGATGCCGACATCCTGTTGATGGACGAACCGTTTTCCGCGCTCGATCCCCTGATCCGCGGCAAGCTGCAGGACGAATTGCTGGCGCTGCAGGAGCGCGTCAAGAAAACCATCCTGTTCGTCAGCCACGACCTGGACGAAGCGCTGCGGCTGGGCGACAAAATCTCCATATTGCAGAATGGCCGAATCATTCAGACCGGCACCGCGGAGGACATCGTCCTGGCGCCGGCCGACGACTACGTGGCCGAGTTCGTGCGCCACATGAATCCCTTGGATGTGCTCACCGGCAGCATGATCATGAAGGAGCGCGCCAACCTGGCGCGCGAAGACGATTCGCTGTGGCTGGACACGGCACGCCGCTACCGCGTGTCATTGAGTTCGTCCGACGAGGCGCTCGGGCTGGAAATGGACGGCGTCGCGCACGACCTGCGGCATGTCCATGACGACACGGCACTGGCCGGCCTCGAGCCCGGGATCGTGGTGGCGCCGGCGTCGTTCTCGCTGCAGTCCATCATCCAACTACGCCAGGCTAGCGGACATCCCGTGCTACTGACGGAGGGCGGCAAAGTCGTCGGCGTGTGCTGCCAGTCGGAAATCGTCAAAGCGCTGGCCGGCAGCCGGCAATAGCCGCATCAAGACTTGCTCGAATCGCTGTTGCCCGCAGGCGCTTTAAATATTATAATGAAGATAATATAAACTCGAGGCCGTCGCATCGGCCGCTGGGGCGATTCCATGAACCATGACGTCATCATTTCCTGCGCGGTCACCGGCGACGACACCAAGGTGACCAAGAGTCCGCACTGCGCGGTCACCCCGGAACAGATCGCGGCCACCGCCATCGCCGCGGCCGAGGCCGGCGCCGCCGTCGTGCACATTCACGTGCGCGACCCCGAGACCGGCGCCTTCAGCATGGCGACCCGCCACTACCGGGAAGTGGTCAAGCGCATCCGCGAGAGCAAAGTGGATGTCATCGTCAATCTGACCTGCGGCATGGGTGGCTACATCGTGATCGGCGAACATGGCCTGAAAGACACGCCCGCGCCGGGCAGCGACTTCGTCAGTCAAGAGGATCGCATGCGGCATGTCATCGATCTGTGCCAGGAAGGCCTGTATCGGCCGGACATCGCCACGCTGGATTGCGGCAGCTTGAATTTCGGCGACGGCAACCGGGCCTACGTGTCGACCCCCAACTACCTGCGCCAGGGAGCGCAGATCTGCAAGGATCTGGGCGTCAAACCCGAGATGGAAGTGTTCGACACCGGCAACCTCTGGTTCGTGAAGCAGATGATCAAGGAAGGTCTGGTCACGGGGCCCTCGCTCATCCAATTGTGCATGGGCATTCCGTGGGGGGTGCCGGCCGACATCGGTCACTTGATGGCCATGGTGAATTCGCTGCCGGAGAACTGCAACTGGGGCACCTTCGCCATCAGCCGGATGCAAATGCCGTGGGTCGCCCAGTCGATCCTGGCGGGCGGCAACGTGCGCGTCGGGCTCGAGGACAATCTCTACCTCAGCAAGGGTGTGTATGCCAGCAACGCGCAACTCGTCGAGAAGGCGCGCACCATCATCGAGGCCATGGGCGCGCGGGTGCTGACCCCGGCCCAGGCGCGCGAAAAACTCAAACTGGGCTGAGTTGTGAAAGCGCTCGCGCTGTATCATGCCAAGATCGAACCCGAGTGGATCGACTACAACGGCCATCTGCGCGATGCGTACTACGGGCTGATCGTGAGCTACGCGATAGACGACGTCATGGACCAGCTGGGGTTGAACGCCGCGTATCGCGAGCGCACGCACTGCACGCTTTATACCCTGGAGATGCACCTAAACTATCTGCACGAGGTCAAGAGCAGCGATGCACTCGTCGTCGAGACGTCGGTGCTGGACGCCGATCAGAAACGCCTGCACGTGGGTTGCTGCTTCCACTGCGCGCGGCTCCCCGCTACCCTCGCGACCGCCGATGTCATGCTCATGCACGTGCAGCATCATGAGATCTGCGGTCGCGAGCGGGTCCGTGAGCCGCGCGCAGCTGAAGCGGCAGCCCACGTGCATGCGCTTCGCGTCCGCGTCCAACACCGAGGTCTCCACCTCGAGCGCATCGCTTTGCTTGACCTCG